>Ga0307930_1000055_pt1 | contig 74222 bp, 83 predicted proteins | sample OrgLakmetageno46_FD_203161 | JGI IMG/M metagenome (GOLD analysis project Ga0307930, IMG submission 203161) | Saline water microbial communities from Organic Lake, Antarctica - #46 | ecosystem: Environmental > Aquatic > Non-marine Saline and Alkaline > Saline | place: Antarctica: Organic Lake...
CCGATGTGCTGTCGGAGCGTGAGGTGATCGAAGAGGACACCACCGGCTGGCTCGGCGCGTTCATGACGCTGGCCTACAGCCCTCTCACGCTCGATGAGCTGACCCTATACGCCGACTTTGCGGCCACATCGGCGGGCAAAGCGCTCAATGTCGGTCTGTTTGCCGGCTTTGATCCACTCTATGCCGATATATCCTATGCTTTGGGCCGCGCGATGGCGCTCAATATGGTCGCTGAAGAGCTATAGCGGCATAGGCTCTCGGCTGCGCTGCGCCCGGGAGAGACAAAACCTGAGATTGCGCGGGCAATGCGCTTGACTTGGGCGGGCTTTGCAATGATAAGCCGCCAACTCGATGGGCTATCTGTCCGTGCGAGCTTTTTTAATGACGCCCCTCAGGGCGCGCTGTTCGAGGCGGATCGCGGCGGTGGCCGGGTCCACAACACCCCAGACGGGGGGCCACAGAATGCGGATATGTGAAGGAAGATCTATGTTTGCGGTCCTGAAAACAGGCGGTAAGCAGTACAAAGTTCAGCCCGGCGATATGCTGCGCGTGGAACGTATTGCGGCATCGGCCGGTGAGACTGTTCAATTCAACGAAGTGTTGATGCTGGGCGGCGACGATCCGAAAGTCGGCGCGCCGATGGTTGAGGATGCGGGCGTGCAGGCCGAAGTCGTCGACCAGATCAAGGGTGAGAAAGTCATTCACTTCGTCAAGCGTCGGCGGAAGCACTCGTCCAAGCGCACCAAGGGTCACCGCCAAAAGCTGACACTGGTGAAGATCACCGAGATCCTCGCCTCCGGTGCCGGTAAATCCGGTGTCTCGGCTGCTGTCGGCACCGGGTCTGTGTCAGCGGCCGCCGTTGCTGCAATCACTGGCAAGGCCATAGAGGCTGCACCAGCGAAGAAGACGAAAAAAGCGAAAGCGGAGCAGCCTGCGAAGGCCGCACCGGTTGACGTCAAATCCGGCGCCGCACCCAAAGCCGAAGCGAAGGCGGATGCCGCCGATGCCAAGCCTGCCAAAGCGAAGGCATCGACCAAAGATGATGCCGATGATCTGTCGAAAATCTCTGGCGTCGGTCCCGTGATCGTGGGTAAATTGAACTCCGCGGGCATCACGACATATGCGCAGATCGCGGCGTGGACGGATGCAGACGTCGAAGAGATTGAAGAGAAACTGTCGTTCAAAGGTCGTGTGGGTCGTGAAGACTGGATCGCACAGGCCAAAGAATTGGCAAAAGGCTAAGGAGAGACCTAATGGCACATAAAAAAGCAGGCGGTTCATCCCGTAACGGGCGCGACTCAGCTGGTCGTCGCCTTGGCGTGAAGAAATATGGCGGCGAAGTTGTCGTTCCCGGCAACATTATCGTGCGGCAGCGCGGAACCAAGTTCTGGCCGGGCCAGAACGTCGGCATGGGTAAGGATCACACGATCTTCGCGACCGAAGGTGGCAACGTGCAGTTCCACAAGGGACTGAAAAACCGCACATTCATCTCCATCGTGCCGGTAGCGGAAGCTGCTGAGTAAGCCGTACCTGTGAGATGATACATTCAGGGGATCGGTGGAAACGCCGGTCCTTTTTTCGTCTGATCCGACGCCCCCGTTTCCGCGAAAGGATGGGCAATGATCTACTTCAATCCCCGTATTTGCACTCACCCGACAGGGGAGACGACGTGAGCATCGCGATCATTCCGCTGGCGATCTTCGCCGCGTCCCAGGTCGGCACGCCGGGCCCGGCCAACATGGCGCTGATGGCCACGGGTGCGCGCTTCGGCTTCCGCGCCGCACTGCCTTTCGTGGCGGGCGTCGCTTTGGGAAAACAATTCATCATCTGGCCTGTGGGCTATGGATTGATGGAATTGGCCGAGGCGGCGCCGGCGGTTTTTACGGCGCTCAAATATCTCTCTGCGGCCTATATAATCTGGCTCGCGTGGAAAGTTGCGAACTTGCGGCTCGGCGTTGGGGAGGCGGGCGCACGGCCGCCCGGATTTCTGGCGGGGCTGATTGTGCATCCGCTCAATCCCAAGGCGTGGGCGATGATCGTTGGCAGCTTTACGGCTTTTATCGGACCGGACATCCAGACCTTTACCGCTACCGCCACTGTCGCCGCCGTGCTGTTCACCTGTCAGCTGCTCATGCACCCGCTTTGGACCCTAGGTGGCCAAGCGATGGCGCGGACCGTCGCGGGCACCGCGGCGGAGCCGTATCTCATGTGGACGCTCGCGGCCCTCACGGTCGCTTCCGTTCTTTTCGTCCTTTTTGCAGGAGGTGCCTGAAAATGGACATCTTAGTCCAGCAACCCACGCTTCATACCGACCGGTTCGCCCTGCGCCCGGTGCGCATGTCCGACCTGACCCGCATTGAGCATTACGCCGCCGACCCGCGCCTCGCGATGAGCACGCCGCGCATCCCGCATCCCCTGCCGCCGGGCGTGATCGCGGGATTTATCGAGCGCGCGCTGCGGCCCGACCGGGTCGAGGATGTCTGGGTCATGGACGGCGGTGGGCAGGACGGTGATGAAGTCATGGGCGTCGTCAGCCTTATGCGTCTGGATCGCAATCAGTCCGAAGTGGGATATTGGGTAGCCCCTCCGTTCTGGAACACCCATCTGGCTTCAGACGCGGTGCAGGCGCTGGTGACCGGCAATCCATTGGGCAACGATGCCATGTTCGCCTCCGTTTTCCATGATAATCCGGTGTCTGCCAAGGTCTTGACGAACGCCGGTTTTGCCTATTTGGGTGATGCCGAGACCTACTGCCTCGCGCGCGGGGCGACGGTGCGCACCTGGACCTACAGCCTTAAACTGCGGTAATCCGCGAGGATACGACATGAAATTTCTCGACCTGACCAAAGTCTACATTCGCTCCGGCGCGGGCGGCGGTGGCTGTGTGTCGTTCCGCCGCGAGAAGTACATTGAATACGGTGGCCCCGACGGCGGCGATGGCGGCGGTGGTGGCACCGTTTGGGCGGAGGCTGTGGACGGGCTCAACACCCTCATCGACTTCCGCTACCAGCAGCATTTCTTTGCCAAGAACGGTCAGCCCGGAATGGGAAAACAGCGCACCGGCAAGGATGGCGAGGATATCGTGCTGCGCGTGCCGGTGGGCACCGAGATTCTGGACGAAGATCAGGAGACGGTTCTGTTCGACATGACGGAGCTGGGACAGCGCGTGCAACTGGCGCGGGGTGGCAACGGCGGGTGGGGAAACCTGCACTTCAAATCGGCGACGAATCAGGCACCGCGCCGCTCCAATCCCGGACAGGACGGCGTGGAGCGGACGCTGTGGCTGCGGCTCAAGCTCATCGCCGATGTTGGCCTCTTGGGCCTGCCGAACGCGGGTAAATCTACGTTTCTTGCTGCAACCTCGAACGCGCGGCCCAAAATTGCCGATTATCCGTTCACCACACTGCATCCCAATCTGGGCGTCGTGGGCGTGGACAACGTGGAGTTCGTGATCGCCGATATTCCGGGTCTTATCGAGGGCGCGCATGAGGGGCGTGGCCTTGGCCACCGCTTCCTCGGTCATGTGGAGCGGTGCGCCGTGCTGCTGCATCTCGTGGACGGCACGTCGGAGACGATCGCGGAAGACTACCGTACCATTATCGGAGAGCTTGAGGCCTACGGTGGTGACCTGGCCGACCGGCCGCGCGTGACTGTGCTCAACAAAGTTGATGCACTGGATGAGGATCAGCTTTCAAGTGCCAGTAAAGATTTGGAAAAAGCCTCCGGCGGTAATGTGATGCAGATGTCGTCCGTGGCAAAGATCAACACCGTCGAGGTGCTGCGCGCCCTGCGTGCCCAGATCGACGAGGATCGCATCCGCCAAAAACCTGCTGAGGAGGAAGAACCTTGGCAACCCTGAGCGAGGCCCGCCGCATCGTGGTCAAGATCGGTTCGGCGCTGTTGGTGGACCGCACCTCGGGAAAACTGCGGGCCGATTGGCTGATCTCGCTGGCGAGGGACGTGGTTTGGCTCAAACAGGGGGGCGCAGATGTGGTTCTGGTGTCTTCCGGCTCGATCGCGCTGGGGCGCGGTGTGCTGGGGTTGGGACAGGGCGCGCTTCCGCTGGAGCAGGCGCAGGCCGCCGCCGCCGTCGGGCAGATCCGCCTCGCGCGCGCTTATGAAGAAGTGCTCGCGCCGCATAATATCACCACGGCACAGGTTCTCGTGACGCTAGAGGACAGCGTGAACCGGCGCCGCTACCTCAACAGCCGCGCAACGCTGGAGACGCTGCTGAGCTTTGGCGCCGTGCCGATCGTAAATGAAAACGATACCGTCGCCACGGATGAGATCCGCTTTGGAGACAACGACCGCCTTGCGGCACAAATCGCGGTGACGGTCGGCGCGGATCAGCTGATCCTGCTGTCGGACGTCGATGGGTTCTATAGCGCCAATCCCAACGACGACCCCTCGGCCACACGGTTTGAGGTCATCGACACGATCACCTCGCAGATCGAGGCGATGGCGGGCGATGCGGGATCGGGCCTGAGCAAAGGTGGGATGAAAACCAAGCTCATGGCGGCCAAAACGGCTGTCTCCGCAGGCTGTGCGATGGCGATCACGGAAGGATCGGCGATGCGTCCGTTATACGCGCTGGAACGGGGTGCCAACGCCACGTGGTTCACCGCGCAAACTGATCCGCAAACCGCGCGCAAAAGCTGGATTGCCGCGATGAAGCCTGTGGGCAAGCTTGTGCTAGACACTGGCGCGGTCGCAGCGTTGCAGCGCGGCAAAAGCCTGCTGCCTGCTGGCGTGAAATCCGTACAAGGGCCGTTTCAGCGCGGTGACGCGGTGGCTCTCGTCGGGCCAGACGGCGCCGGTGTGGGCCTGGGCCTCACGCGCTATTCTTCGATGGAGACGGCGCAGATCAAGGGCCATCAAAGCGTCGAGATCGAGGAGATCCTGGGCTATCCGGGACGCGCCGCGCTGGTTCACCGTGACGATATGGCTTTGTGAGGGCGATCATATGACTGACCAGACAGATGTTACCGCGATGATGACCGACATCGGCGCCCGCGCGAAAGCCGCCGCTGTCGTCTTGGCCACAGCGGGCGCCGAGCGCAAACAAACGGCCCTGACTGCTGCCGCAGCGGCGGTATGGGACGCACGTGAGGAAATATATGCGGCCAACGCCCAAGACATGGCTTTTGGCGCGCAAAAAGGACTGAGTGCCGCGATGCTGGACCGACTCAAGCTCGACGAGAGCCGCTTGCGCGGGATCATCGAGGGCTTGCGCGCCATTGCTGCACAGCCTGATCCGGTCGGGGAGATCATCGCGGCATGGGATCAGCCCAACGGGTTGCAGATCAAGCGGGTGCGCACACCCCTCGGTGTGATAGGCGTGATCTACGAAAGCCGCCCGAACGTAACTGCCGATGCCGGTGCGCTGTGCCTCAAGGCCGGCAACGCGGTCATCCTGCGCGGTGGCTCGGAGAGTTTTCACTCAAGCCGTGCTTTGCATATGTGCCTGCAAAAGGGATTGGAGACGGCGGGCCTGCCACGCGACGCGATCCAGCTGGTGCCGACCCGCGACCGTGCAGCGGTGCAGGCGATGTTGACGATGACTGACAAGATCGACGTGCTCGTGCCGCGCGGTGGCAAGGGGCTGGTCGGGCTGGTGCAGCGCGAGGCGCGGGTGCCTGTCTTCGCGCACCTCGAAGGAATCGTTCACATTTACATCGACGCCGATGCTGACCCTGAAAAAACCCTTAAAGTCGTGCTCAACGCCAAGACGCGGCGGACGGGCATCTGCGGCTCTGCCGAGTGTTTGCTGATCCATAAGGATGTCATGGCCACCATCGGCACGGGCGTGGTGCGCGCGCTCATGGATGCAGGCGTCGAAGTGCGTGGCGACGCCCGCGTGCAAAAAATCAAGGGCGTCCAAGCGGCTGCACCGCAGGATTGGGGCCGGGAATACCTGGATATGATCATTGCGGCGCGGCAGGTCGAGAGCATGGACGAGGCGATCGCGCATATTCGTGAACATGGCTCCAACCACACCGATTGCATTATGACGGAAGACGCCGCCGCCGCGGCGCATTTCATGCACGTCCTCGATAGTGCCATCGTGATGCACAATGCTTCGACCCAGTTTGCCGATGGTGGTGAGTTCGGCATGGGCGCCGAGATCGGGATTGCGACGGGCAAGATGCACGCGCGCGGCCCCGTCGGCGCGACCCAGCTTACCAGCTTCAAATATCTGGTCACCGGGGACGGCGCCGTTCGCAGCTAGATGCGCAGGGTGATACGATCGCTTTGGATTTCTACGGCGATGTCGCATTGCTCATCCGCCGCGATTGCGGGCAGCAAGCCGAATTGCACGTGCGCCGGACGCAACTCCTCGCTGCGCGCGTCGCCCGTGACTCGGGCCCAAAGTGCGTCGTCGATGTTGAGCTTGTCCGCGTAGCCCTCCAGCACCATCGTGTCGCCCTCACGTGTGACCTCGATACGACCCCCATAGGGCATGCCCGTCTCCAAACACATGAGCGCCAGGAACGTCAGCCGCACGCGACGTCGTTCCTGTCCGTCCAGTGGACCCCAATCGACGGTGAGGCGTCCCCCCGCATAGACATCCTTCAGGATCGAGACGACTTCCGGTCGTCCCACCATCTGCGCACCCGCGGCCCCAAAGGCTATGCGGAAAAACCTGATGCGCGCGCTGGCACTCGCCACGCTCTCCGAAATCAGCGCCATTTCAGCGCTGGGGGAGGGCATGCTCATCTCCATTAACTCAATGCCGTTGTTGATTGCACCGATAGGCGATATGAGATCGTGGCAAATACGGCTGTTGATGAGTGCGGCGAAATTTGTGTCCTGACCCATGGGCGCGATCTCCTGAAGGAATGAGGGTGAATGGATGGATGATTACAACGCGATCCTGACACCGGGAATGCTGGTGCGGCATCCCGAAATGCCCGATTGGGGCATAGGCCAAGTCCAGAGTAATATCGGCGGCAAGTTGACTGTTAACTTCCGTGAAGCGGGTAAAGTCGTTATTGATGGCTCCCGCATTGCGTTGGTTCCCGTATTTGACGGCTAAAGTATGGATTTATCGTTAACATTCCGTGACCACCGTCACAAATCAATGAGCAATCAATCCTAGGTTGAACAAGGGTTTCTTGCGTATCCGTTGCCAATTTGCACCGTAGCCTCTATGTGCAGCACAGCAAGAAGGTACAGCACACGATGGCCCTTTCCCGGTCTCCCGCATTCACAGTCAAACTGGCCGAGACGCAGGCCGAACTGCGCGCGGCACAGCGTTTGCGGTATGAGGTATTCGTGCGCGAATTGGGCGGTGGCGGAGCGCTGGTGGATCATGCGGCCGAGTTGGAGCGCGACCATTTCGATCCACATTTCGATCATATGATCGTCCAGCCCGATGGCGAGACGGAGGTCGTCGGGGTCTACCGCCTGTTGCGTGGATCGCAGGCTGCGCATGCGGGCGGTTTTTATTCCGAGACGGAATATGACCTGACGCAGCTCAAACGTTCCGGCCGCCGGATGTTGGAGCTTGGCCGGTCCTGCGTGCACCCGCAGTTTCGCGGAGGGACCGTTTTGCATGCGCTGTGGGCCGCGCTGGCGGAGTATATCACCCTGCACCGCATCGAAGTTCTTTTCGGTGTGGCAAGCTTTCACGGGACCGACGTGCGCAGGCTCGCCGGGCCGCTGTCGTTGCTGCATCAAAGGCATCTTGCACCACAGGCCTTGCGGATGCGCGCGCAGCGACACGCGTTCCAGCGGATGGATCTGATCGCGCCGCACCTGCTCGACCGTCGCGCGGCGATGGTGCAGATGCCCAGCCTGATCAAAGCCTACCTGCGCCTCGGCGGTGCCGTGGGGGAGGGGGCTTTCGTGGATCATGCCTTCAACACGACGGATGTGTGCCTCGTGATGGAGACCTCTGGTCTGAGGGCGCGTACGGCAAAGCTGTATGACAGGGTGAGTGCATGAGCGCGACTTGGGACGATGGGGTGCATCCCGATCTGCCGCGTCCGGGCCTTGCAGGGTGGATCCGGGCTTGTTTTCGAGCGGTGGTACTGATCGGGATGATCGTCATGGGGCTGCTTCTGTTGCTTGCCCTGCGGCTTGTGGAGCGCCCGCTTTATGGTCAGCACAGACCACTGACACCCCACATCACCAAGGCCGTCTGCCGCACGGCGTTGCGCGTCATTGGCATTGATCTGACGGTGTCCGGGGCCCCGATGAAGCATCGCGGGGCGGTCGTGGCCAATCACACGAGCTGGCTCGACATCTTCGTGCTCAATGCGTCCAAGCGGATTTATTTCGTGTCGAAGTCCGAAGTGGCGGGCTGGCCCGGCATCGGCTGGCTGGCGCGCGCGACGGGCACCGTGTTTATCGAGCGCAATCCCGCGCGGGCGCGGGCGCAGACGACGCTTTTCACCCGCCGCTTGCTCGTGGGTCACAAACTTTTGTTCTTTCCCGAAGGCACCAGCACGGATGGCATGCAGGTTCTTCCGTTCAAAACCACGCTGTTTCAGGCGTTTTTCGCACCGGAGGTGCGCGATGCGATCTATGTGCAGCCTGTGGCGGTCATGTATCATGCACCGCCCGGCGCCGATGCGCGGTTTTACGGCTGGTGGGGCAGCATGGCGTTGGCGGGGCATTTGCTGTCGACCCTTTCGCCCGCGCGGCAGGGGCGCGTCGAGGTCGCCTATGGCACGCCCCTGCGCGTTGCCGATTTTGCCGGCCGAAAGGCCCTGGCTGCTGCGTGCGAACGGGCTGTGCGTGCGGCCCACGCCGCCGCCCTGAAACCTCGCGCGGCGTGATCTGCCCCACGTGCATGCGTTTTGGTCTTGCGAAGCAAGGCGCGCTGCGCTAAGCGCGCCCTACTTAATCCCGCAGTCGGGGATGGGGCCGCGCGGGGAGACATCCCGCAGGTTCCGCCGGTTGGTGCTTCCGCATCATTCCCCCGATGAGGCTAAACCGGAAAGGTATACCGACATGGCTCTTCCTGAGTTCTCCATGCGCCAATTGCTTGAAGCAGGCGTACACTTTGGCCACCAGACGCAGCGTTGGAACCCCCGTATGGGTCCGTACATCTACGGCGCGCGCAACGGCATCCACATCATGGATCTGACACAAACCGTTCCCATGCTGGACGAAGCGCTGAAGATCATCCGCGACACTGTCGCAAAGGGCGGCAGCATCCTGTTCGTCGGCACCAAGCGTCAGGCCGCACAGCCTATCGCTGAAGCCGCCGAGAAATGCGCGCAATATTATATGAACCACCGCTGGCTCGGTGGCACGCTGACCAACTGGCAGACCGTGTCAAAATCCATCCAGCGCCTCAAGCACATCGACGAACAATCCGAGATCGGCTTCTCCGGCCTGACCAAGAAAGAGCGCCTGGGCATGGAGCGTGACCAAGGCAAGCTTCAGGCATCCTTGGGCGGTATCCGCGAAATGGGCGGTCGTCCCGACCTCATTTTCGTGATCGACGTGCGCAAAGAGCAGCTGGCCATTGCCGAAGCCAACAAACTGGGCATTCCGGTCGTGGCGGTGGTCGACACCAACTGCTCGCCCGACGGTGTTGACTACATCATCCCCGGCAACGACGACGCGGCGCGCGCCATCGCCCTCTACACCGATCTGGCTGCACGCGCTGCCCTCGACGGCATGTCCGCACAGCTGGGCGCCGCAGGCGTAGATCTGGGTGCCATGGAAGAAGCGCCCGCCGAGGAAGCCGTCGCCGAAGAGACACCAGCCGAGACACCCGCCGCAAGCTGAGGCCCGGCGCGGCAGAGTTGATGGGGCAGGGGCGACCCCCTGCCTCAGGTATTCATTCTTAGGATAGGAGACCCATAGCGATGGCAATTACAGCATCTATGGTCAAAGAACTGCGCGACACTACCGGTGCGGGCATGATGGACGCGAAAAAAGCGCTGACCGAGACCGCAGGCGATATGGAAGCGGCGGTCGATTGGCTGCGCACCAAGGGTCTGGCGAAAGCGGCCAAGAAATCGGGCCGTACCGCCGCGGAAGGTCTGGTCGCGGTCAAGGTAGAAGGCGGTCGCGGCGTCGCGGTGGAAGTCAATTCCGAGACGGATTTCGTAGGTAAAAACGCGGATTTCCAAAAAATGGTAGGTGGCATCGCCGATGTGGCCGTGTCGCAGCCCGATCTGGATGCGCTCAAAGCGGCTGATATGGGTGGCAAATCCGTAGAGCAGACGGTGACGGATGCCGTTGCGGTGATCGGTGAGAACATGTCGGTGCGCCGCATGGCCGCGATCGAGGGCGACACCGTCGTGTCCTACGTGCACAACGCCGCCGCCCCCGGCATGGGCAAGATTGGCGTGCTGGTTGCGATGACCGGTGGCGACGATGCCTTCGGCAAGCAGATCGCAATGCATATCGCAGCCGTTAATCCTGCGTCTCTCTCCGAGGATGATCTCGACCCCGCCGTGGTCGAGAAGGAAAAGCAGGTCCAGATCGACATCGCGCGCGAGAGTGGCAAGCCGGAGGCCGTGATCGAGAAGATGATTGTGGGCCGCATGAAGAAATTCATGGCTGAGATCACGCTTGTGAACCAGCAGTTCGTGATCAACCCGGACCTGACCGTGGGCGACGCCGCCAAAGAGGCGGGTGCCACCATCAACGGGTTCGTGCGTCTCGAAGTGGGCGAAGGCATCGAAGTGGTGAAAGAAGACTTTGCCGCCGAAGTGGCCAAAGCCGCAAAAGGGTAAATTACACGCGATATAGTATATGGAAGGGCGGTGAGCGAACGTTGCCGCCCTTTTTCGTGCCTGCATGCAAGCAGGTCCCCGAGGCCCGCCCCAAACGCGACAGCGCGGCCCGCTGTGGAGCCGCGCTGTGCAGTCAACCCCTGTAGACAAAAAACGCTCTGGGGAGAGCAGGGGCCGCTATGATCCGGCCAGCGAAGTCTGAAATAAACTTCACTGGTGCCGGAGGTCCGTCAGAGCTTTGTAATACCAAAGAGTTTCCGGGCCGTTTGCCAGATCTGCTAAGCTTTAACGATCTGACGTAGGGTAATGTGCGCCGCAATTTCCCCAAGGGAAAGTAAGGTATACCTTACCATTTGGTTAATTTCTGTTCGCGCTATGGATCCAGCACGAACATCTGGTTGGCAAAGGCAGCTTTCATCACGGCTTGGGCGGTCGTCTCCACGGCCAATGCATCGCGCGCCAGACGCAAATGTTTTTCGACCGTCGCTGCCGTCAGCCCCATGAGCATTGCGATGTCATGTGTCGTCTTTCCGTCGCCCACCCATTCTAGCGCTTCACGCTGGCGCGACGTCAAGGCGCGGTTCGGGGCGGAATAGGGCAGGGTCAGAATCTTGAGATGTACGATGTTATTCATCAACGTAATGTCGCGCCCGTGCACCGCCCAGACATCATCGATATCGCGCTGGTCCATATCCGCGCATGCAGTGAGCGCGATTGCACCCTTGTTCCGGGCAGAAATTGATTTGAAACTGATCGAATAGCCTGCCGTCACGCCCATATCGCGGTTGAACTCCAGCACGCGACGCTCCGCCGGTGTGAGGGTCTTGGTCCGCTCCATGTCCGCCAACAGGCGCCAGCTTTTCGCGCCTTCGTTCTCCAGCGCCCAATGCACCATCGGCGCATGGAAATAGTGGCCCTCATCGAGGAAAACTTCCGTATAGGCGCGCGAATGGTTGGTGAGAATGATGAAATCGCTCGGATCGCCAAGCGAGGTCGAACTCCGGTACCGGGTGAACCCATACAGCAGGCGGTCAAACCCGTATTCTGCCATCTTCTCCACATGAGCTTCCCACAGCTCTTCGATGCTCTTGCTGTCGGCCACGTCCAGAAGATAGCTGCGCAAGCTCATTCGCGCTTCCCGAGTTTTGCCGCCAGCGCATCGAGCGCCATCAGATATCCCTGCGCCCCGAACCCACAGATCTGCCCAAGCGCCACTTTGGACAAGTAGGAGGTGTGGCGAAACTCTTCACGGGCGTGGATATTACTCAGATGCACTTCCACCGTGGGAAGGGCGACCGAAGCGACCGCATCCATGAGCGCGATTGAGGTATGTGTGTAAGCGCCGGCGTTGATGACCAGCGCTTCCTGCGCGCCCTTGGCCGCATGGACCGCGTCGATCAGCACACCTTCGTGATTGGATTGCATAAACGCCAGGTCGAGACCAAGCCTCTCGGCACGGGCGGTACAGGCTGCTTCAATGTCCGAAAGCGTCGTATGACCATAGATGTCCGGCTGCCGCTGACCCAGCATATTGAGGTTGGGACCATTCAGAATGAGGACCGAGGGCATAGGATTTCCAATATTGCGCACGCCTCCAAACTTTGCCACCCGGTGCACGTTCTGTCTAGTCATGCTACGCCTCATGCAGGATCGCACGTAACTGCGGCGAGAGTGGTATGCTGGTTAGTTGCCCTGCCAAATATTTACATAATACTGATTATACATATTAGGTTGATGCCGATACCCAAATGAGCATTGACCTTCCACCCCGCTTTATGAAACCTGCGCGCATACCATCGCCTTACCGGAGCCGCCCATGGACCGTGCCGCTATCGTTCACCACAACTTTCTGCGCAGACTGTCCGAGAATGACCTGCCCGAAGGCCCCAAGCCGGATTTGACCGTGCCGGGCACCAAACTCATGGAGCTGTTTCGCAGTCAGGTACTGAGCCGGCAGCTCGATCGGACAAGCCGTGTGATGCAGGCTCAGGGCAAAGGGTTCTATACGATCGGCTCGTCGGGCCATGAAGGTATGGCTGCTGTTGCGGAAGCGCTTAGGCCTACCGATATGGCGTTCCTGCACTACCGCGATGCGGCGTTCCAGATACAGCGCGCCGCACAGGTGCCCGGCCAGCATCCCGTGTGGGACATGTTGCTGAGCTTTCGCGCCGCTGCCGCTGATCCGATATCGGGCGGCAGGCATAAGGTGTTGGGATCGCGCAGCCTTAACATCCCGCCGCAAACCTCTACGATCGCTAGTCATTTGCCAAAATCTGTGGGGGCCGCATATTCGCTCGGACTGGCCAAACGCAACGCGCCGGAGCATCGGTGCCTGCCTACGGATGCGATCGTCATGTCTAGTTTCGGGGATGCTTCCTCAAACCATTCCACGGCCCAGGGCGCGATCAACACCGCTTGTTGGACGAGTTTTCAGTCGGTACCCATGCCCATGCTTTTTGTATGCGAAGATAACGGTATAGGCATTTCGGTTCCCACACCGCGCGGCTGGGTCGCTGCGAATTTCAGTCAGCGACCGGGCTTGCGATACTTCGCCTGCGACGGTTTGGACATGGTTGAAACGCTGCGCGTGTCGCGCGCTGCTGCCGATTATGTGCGCCGCACGCGCAAGCCTGCCTTTCTGCACATCAGCACTGTACGTCTCTACGGCCACGCAGGCTCGGACGTGGAAATGACCTACCGTGACAAAGCCGCGATAGAGGCGTCCGAGGCTCAGGATCCCTTGCTCCACAGCGCGCGCATCCTGCGTGATGCAGACGTGAGCACACCCGCGCAATCCCTCGAAGTATATCACGAAATAGAGAAAACCTGCACCCGTGTCGCTGCGGAAGTGATGGACAAGCCGCCGCTGGCTACGGCGTCCGACGTGATGGCGAGCATCATTCCCCCGCAGCGCCAGTGCCAGCCGACCAACGGTCCCACCCCCGAGGCGCGCGCGAAGGTTTTCGGAACCGATATCAAACAGATGCAAGAGCCGCAGCCGATGAACCGCCTGATCGGCTGGGCGCTTGCAGACCTGATGGTGACGCATCGTGAAATCATCGTCGCGGGCGAAGATGTGGGACGCAAGGGAGGCGTCTACGGCGTCACGCAAAAGCTGCAAAACCGCTTCGGCCCCGACCGCGTGATCGATACCCTGCTTGACGAGCAGTCCATCCTCGGCCTCGCAATCGGGATGGCACATAACGGTTTTATTCCTATTCCCGAAATTCAATTCCTCGCGTATCTGCACAACGCCGAGGACCAGCTGCGCGGTGAAGCAGCCACGCTGAGCTTTTTCTCCGACGGCCAATACACCAATCCGATGGTGCTGCGCATCGCGGGTCTGGGCTATCAAAAAGGGTTCGGCGGGCACTTTCACAACGATAACTCCCTGGCTGTGTTGCGCGACATTCCGGGCCTCATCATCGCGTGCCCGTCCAATGGCGCGGATGCCGCGATGATGCTACGCGAGGCAGTGCGCCTTGCGCGCGAGGAACAGCGCGTCGTCGTCTTCATCGAGCCCATCGCCCTCTACCCGATGCGCGATCTTGACGTGGACGGTGATGCCAATTGGCTCACCCGCTACCCCGCGCCCGATCAGCGCCTTCCCATCGGCGAAATCGGCCAGCGTGGAGCGGGCACAGATCTTGCAATCATCAGTTATGCCAATGGTTTCTATCTCTCTCTTAAAGCGCGCCGGGAGATCGAGGCCCTGGGGATCGACCTGCGGGTGATCGACATGCGCTGGCTCGCGCCCCTGCCCCATGCCGCGTTGCTGGAGGCAACGGTAGGGTGCACGAACATTCTCATCGTGGATGAATGCCGCGCCACAGGCAGCCAGTCCGAAGCGCTCATGGCACTGTTTGCGGAGGCGGGGCGCGAGCGTGTCGCAAGAGTTTGCGCACAAGACAGCTTCATCGCAACAGGTCCCGCCTATGCCGCCACCCTTCCTTCCGTCCAAAGCATAACCGACGGAGCCCGCGCATTGGTCGCGTCATGAGCCGCCAAACGGCCGTGCTCATCTGTCCAGGCCGCGGCACCTACAACAAAGCGGAGCTTGGCACGCTCACGCGCGATCATGGCGACCATCCGCTGCTGGCCGACTGGGACGCCCTGCGCGCGGATGCAGGACAGGAAACGCTGAGCGCACTCGACACCGCAGAGCGGTTTTCACCGGCGCGGCACACGACAGGCGACAACGCCTCGGCGCTCATCTACGCCTACAGCTACCTTGATGCACAGCGCGCGGCGCAAAGCCATGACATCGTTGCGGTGACGGGGAATTCGCTGGGCTGGTACATCGCGCTTGCAGTCGGCGGTGGCACGAATGCGCTGCACGGTATGCGCATCGTCAACACCATGGGAACCCTCATGCACAAGGAAGCACCGGGCGGTCAGGTCCTCTATCCTTTCGTGGATGAGACGTGGCGCGCTATTGCGGGTGAAGAGGCGCGGCTCAGATCCCTGATCGCGGAAATCGACGCGACCTCGCACCATAAGCTTGCTCTGTCGATCCATCTGGGCGGCATGCTGGTTGTTGCAGGTAACGACGCGGGCCTGTCCGCTTTCGAGCTTGCAGTTACAAGCGATCCCTCGCGCAGCCCCCTGCGCTTGCAAAATCATGCAGCGTTTCACACCTCCCTGATGCGCCCCGTGGCGCACAAGGGTCGCGACGCGCTGCCAAACTCGCTTTTCAAAGACCCTCATACCCCCCTGATCGATGGACGTGGCGCGGTATGGCGCCCCCGCGCCACAGACCTCACAAGCCTGCGCAACTATACCCTTGGGCATCAGATCACCGAGACCTATGATTTCACCGCCGCTGTCCAATCCGCCGCGCGTAATTTCGCGCCCGAGCGGTTTATCATCACCGGTCCCGGCACCACATTAGGCAGCGCCGTGGCCCAGGCGCTCATCGCGATCGAATGGCAGGGCATCGCCAGCAAGCTCAGCTTTCAGGCGCGCCAAATCGAAAACCCGCTGATCATCAGCATGGGCCGAGCAGATCAACGCGAATTGGCGCTCTGACGCCCCTCTTCATTTTGCCCTTTAAACTCATATCCCACCGATCCGGCAGGCGAGTCGCTCAGCCCAACGCATAGCCTGTCCCGCGCACGGTCCGAATGGGATCCGCTCCGCCGGGTCCGGACAATACCTTGCGCAGCCGCGCCACATGGACATCGACAGTGCGCGTATCGACATAAACATCCCGCCCCCACACAAGATCAAGCAATTGATCGCGACTGAACACGCGCCCCGGCTTCTCCATCAAGGTGATCAGCAGGCGGTATTCCGTCGGACCCAGCTTGATCGCGTTGCCCGCGCGGGTCACGCGGTGGGTTTCGGGATTGAGCTCGATGTCATCGAAGGACAGCAAATCGCCCGCCGCCGACGGGCACGCGCGGCGGATCTGGGTGCGCACACGCGCCATCAGCTCGCGCAGGTTGTAGGGCTTGACCACATAGTCATCCGCGCCGGTATCGAGGCCACGCACGGCATCCACCTCCTCTGAGCGCGCGCTGAGCATGATGACCGGGATGTGCCGCGTGTCGCTCCGCGTCTTGATCCGGCGACACACCTCAATGCCCGACAACAGCGGCATCATCCAATCGAGAATGATCAGATCCGGTGCCGCTTCGTCGACCAGTAGCATCGCCTCCTCCCCGTTGTCGGCCCGGCGCACGGCATATCCCTCCGCCTCGAGATTGTAGGCCAGTAATTCGCGCTGTGCCGGCTCATCCTCCACCAGCAGGACATCCATTCGGCGTGATGTCATGTCCCTCAGCCCTGCATGTTCACGGAAGTCTCATCGGCCTTTGGTCGGGCATCTTCTGGGTGCATGCCCGTCACGAGATAAATCACCTGCTCGGCCATCGACGTGCAATGATCGCCCATGCGTTCAACGTTCTTGGCAATGAAATGCAGGTGCATACAGGCCGTGATGTTGCGCGGGTCCTCCAGCATGTAGGTCAGGAATTCGCGGAACAGGGCGTTGTACATCTGGTCGAGGTCTTCGTCACGCGCGATCACATCCGCCGCCAGATTGGCATCCCGGCGAATATAGGCATCGAGCGAATCCTTGAGCATCTCTTCCGCCAGCCGCGCCATGCGGCGGATCGCACCGGTCCCGTCGCTCACTGGCGGCATCTGCGACAGAACACTGGTGCGCTTGGCCATATTCTTGGCATAGTCACCGATCCGCTCGAGATTGCCGGAGATTTTCATGACGCTGAGGATCATCCGCAGATCGACGGCCGTGGGGGCGCGCAAAGCAATGACCCGCGCCGCGTTCTCGTTGATTTCCGCTTCCAGCACGTCGATGACCTTATCGGCGGCGCGCACACGCTCGGCCAGCGGCTCATCGCGCGTCTCAAGACTTTTGGCCGCCTGCTTGATCGCATCCTCGACCAGCCCGCCCATCTTCATGATCTGCGCCTGCACTCTTTCGAGGTCGCGGTCAAAGGCGGAGGCGATGTGATTTTGCTCTTCCATGGTCCTAACCGATCCTTCCGGTGATATAGCTTTCCGTGCGCGGGTCTTCGGGTGTGGTAAAGATTTTGTCGGTGTCGCCGAATTCCACGAGGTGTCCGAGGTGGAAGAAAGCGGTGCGCTGGCTCACGCGCGCGGCCTGCTGCATGGAGTGGGTGACGATTACCACCGAGTAACTCTGGCGCAACTCGTCGATCAGTTCTTCGACCTGGGCTGTGGCGATGGGATCAAGGGCGGAGCACGGCTCGTCCATCAGCAGCACCTCAGGCTCGGTTGCGATGGCGCGCGCGATGCACAGGCGCTGCTGCTGGCCGCCCGACAGGCCCGTCCCGGGGGCGGCAAGACGGTCTTTGACCTCATCCCAGATCGCACCGCGGCGCAACGCTCTCTCGACGATCTCGTCAAGCTCGGATTTATTGCGCGCCATGCCGTGGATGCGCGGGCCATAGGCTACGTTGTCGTATATGGATTTCGGGAACGGATTGGGTTTCTGGAAGACCATGCCGACCTTGGCGCGCAGCTGCACGGGATCGACTTTGGGATCGTTGATGTCTTCGTCGTCGATGAGGATCTGCCCTTCCATCCGTGCGATGTCGATGGTGTCGTTCATCCGGTTGATACAGCGCAGAAACGTCGACTTGCCACAGCCCGACGGGCCGATGAATGCCGTGACCGTTTTGTCTTCGATCTCGACATTCACGTCCTTGATGGCATGATTGTCGCCATAATAGACCTGCACATTGCGGGCGGAAATTTTCGAAGTATTGGCCACTTGAGCCTCCGGTGTTTGAAGTACGTCTCGCATAATCAGCTCCGTTACCAGCGCCGCTCGAAGCGGCGACGCAACATTACGGCGAGGAAGTTCATGCTGATCAGGAATACCAGCAGGATGATGATACCCCCCCACGCGCGCTCGTAGAACGCAGGGTCGGAGCGTTTGGCCCATTCGTAGATCTGCGCCGGCATCGCGGAATTGGGGCTGAGCAGCGCCTCGTTGATCGTCTCGGGCCCGTTGGACGCAATGAAGCCGACCATGCCGATCAGGAGCAGCGGCGCGGTCTCGCCCAGGGCCTGGGCCAGCCCGATGATGGTGCCCGTCAGGATCCCTGGCGCGGCAAGCGGCAGCACGTGGTGGAACACCGATTGCATCTTGGAGGCCCCCACACCAAGTGCTGCATCGCGGATGGAGGGCGGCACGGATTTGAGCGAAGCGCGCGTCGAGATGATGATTGTGGGCAGCGTCATCAGGGTCAGGACAAGCCCGCCGACCAAAGGCGCGGAGTTGGGCAGATGCATGTAGTTGATGAATACCGCCAGCCCCAGAATACCGAACACGATCGAGGGCACAGCCGCGAGGTTGGAGATATTGACCTCGATGATGTCGGTGATCCAGTTCTTGGGCGCAAACTCTTCCAGATAGATGCTGGCCGCGACCCCGATGGGCAGGGCCAGCGCCAGCACCACCAGCATCATCGTGAGCGAGCCCACCATGGACACGCCGAACCCCGCCGCCTCGGGCCGCGCGTCCGAACTGTCGGCGCCGGTGATGAAAGAAGCGTTGAGCCGTTTCTCGATCACACCCGCATCCACGAGTTGATCGACAAGATCGAGCTGTTCGACGCTGATGTTCTTGTCGTTGGCGATGCTCTCCCGGCTCACCCGATCCTTGAGGTAGCCGTCCACGCGCCCGGAGGCCAGAAAATTGAACTCGACCGTTTGCCCGATGAGCGACGGGTCGGCCAGCACCGCGTCGCGCATCTGCGCCTCCGCCCCTTTTGACAGCAGGGCGGACATGTCCTTGGGCGCCATGTCTGATTGCAGCGCGGTCGTGGCCACGAGCGTCTCGAACGCGTCGTTCAACAGCGGTTTGTACCCGAAGGTGGAGACCTTGCGGATCTCTGCCGGATCCCGGTTGCCGGTCTTATCCAGACGCGCCTCGTCCAGTGTCACTTCGAGCGTCAGGAACGTCTGTTGAAACGCGCCGGTGCCGCGACTGATGATGGTGGTCAGCAAGATGACCAGCATGACGACGCCCAGCCCGATGGCGATCAGGCCATAGGCCTTGAAGCGCGCCTCAGCACGGTTTCGTTTCACCGTGCGCGCGTCTTGCTTGAGCAGTGAGATATGTGCGGTGTCGGTCATTCGTATTGCTCCCGGTATTTGCGCACGATGTAGAGGGCAAAGACGTTGAGGCCCAACGTGATGATGAACAGGGTTAAGCCGAGTGCGAATGCCACCAGCGTCTCTGGGCTGGCGAAATCATTGTCGCCCGTCAGCTGACTCACGATGCGGGTGGTGATGGTGGTCATCGCCTCGAACGGGTTGCCGGAGAAGCGCGCGATGGCCCCTGCCCCCAACACCACGATCATCGTCTCGCCAATGGCGCGTGAGGCCGCGAGCAGGATAGCACCCACGATCCCCGGCAGCGCGGCGGGCAGCACCACGTTGCGGATCGTCTCGGATGGCGTGGCGCCGAGACCGTAGGAGCCATCACGCAGGCTTTGCGGGACCGCGTTGATAATGTCGTCGCTGAGCGAGGAGACGAAGGGGATAAGCATGATGCCCATCACCAGTCCTGCGGTCAGCACCGCCGTTGCCCCAGCCATCAGCGGATCGCCATCGCGCAGGCCCTCGGCGCTCAAGAGGCCCCCCGCACCGAACAGATCCACAAGGAAGGGCCCAACGGTGAGCAGCGCGAAAAGGCCGTAGACGATTGTGGGAATACCGGCGAGGATTTCGAGCAGCGGCTTGGCCACCGCACGTAGCTTCGGCCCCGCGTATTCGCTCAGGTATATCGCGGCGAACAGGCCGATGGGCACGGCGACCAACAGCGCGATGACGGAGATATAAAGCGTCCCCCACAGCAGGGGCAGGAACGACAGCTCACTGTTGCCCCGGAAATTCGGCGCCCAGGAGCCGCCGAAGAAAAAGTCACGCCAGGAATGCAGGGAAAAGAAATTGGCCGTCTCGAACACCATCGACAGCACGATGCCCACGGTCGTGAGGATCGCCAGCGAGGCCGCCGTGATCAGCAGTGCCATAACCCCCCGCTCAACCACGTTGCGGGCGCGAAACGCGGGATCTGCCGCGCGCACGGCCAATGCCAGACCGCCAAGGGCCAGCACGATCACCATCACGGCCCGCAGTGCGTCCCACCGCGCGTCGAGCGCACGTGAGGTTTGCGCCGCGGCCAGAACGTAGGGCTCCACGGCGGAACCAAGGGCCACGCCCACACCGGCGAGCGTGCCGCGCAAACCCGCCGGATCGTCGCGCAGCGCCGCGATGCTTTGCGCATCAAGGACCCCCTGCTCGATTGCGGTGCCCAAACCGTCGGCCACGCGCTTCACATCACTGAGCACGAGCGAGGCATTGCCGCTGCTTGAGACCATATCGGCGGGCAGCAATGGCAGGATCGCGTTTTGGATCAGCATCGGCTGCGCCAGCAGCCAGATCACCATCACTCCTAGTGCGGGCACGGCCGATAACATCGCAGCCGTCATGCCGTAGTAGTTGGGAAGCGAATGCAACAGTCGGGCGTCCCCACCGGCGCGCGCAAGGGCGCGACTACGCGCCGTGACATAGCCCGCAAAGGCGATGACGAGGACAATCACCGTGAGCGTCAGGGGATTTCCGAGAGAAGAGAGAAACATAAAAGCTCCGCCGATAGGCGTCAAAGGTAAGGGGCCGCCTTCGCAAGCAGCCCCTTGTGGTCAAGCACATTGCGGACGGATTAGGAACCGCCACCGATCACTTTTTCATTGGCGATGGCGTCCTGCGTCTCGGCCAGAGCCGGGTCCGACACGAGGCCATAGGCCGCCAGCGGGCCATCGGGGCCTGCGATCTCGTCTGCGACGAAGAATTCAGCGAATTCCTTGAGGCCGGGGATCACGCCGATATGCGCTTTCTTGATGTAGAAGAACAAGGGGCGCGAGACGGGGTATTCACCCGACGAGATCGTCTCGGTGTTGGGCTCGATACCGGACATGGTGGCCACCTGAAGGCGGTCGGTGTTGTTCTCGTAAAAGGCCAGACCGAAGACGCCGATCCCGTTCTTGTTGCTGTCGATGCGCGCCAGCGTTTCGGTATAGTCGCCGTCGATGTCCACGGAAACGCCGTCTGTGCGGATTGCCATGCACTTGCCCTCTGCCGCGTCCTCATCCACGCCCGCGTCGAGCATCGCCTGGAAGAAGCCACCGTCTTCACACCCTGCGAGGATCACTTTCTCCTCGAAGACTTCGCGTGTGCCGTGCTTGGTGCCCGGGATATAGGCTGCAATGGGTTGTGCCGGAAAATCGGGGTTCACCTGATCCCAGGACTGGAACGAATTGGCAACCAGCTCACCGTCGATGAAGTGCTCTGCGGCCAGTGCTTTGTACCAGTCTTCCGGTGTGAACTCGAACGAGTTGCCGTCGATGTCAGAGGCGAAGACGATCCCGTCATAGCCGACCCGCACTTCGATGATATCCGTTACGCCGTTCTCCGCGCAGGCGGCAATCTCGCGCTCACGGATCTGGCGCGAGGCGTTGGCGATGTCGATGGTGTTTTCGCCCACACCTTCGCAGAACCGCTTGAGACCCGCAGAGGAGCCACCGGATTCGACGACCGGCGTCGGGAATTCGAAGTTCTCGCCGAAGGCTTCGGCCACGATGGACGCGTAAGGCAGCACGGTGGAAGAGCCCGCCACCTGAACCTGATCGCGCGCGGCGGCTGCTGTTGCGGATACGGCCGCGATGGCCAAAGCGGACGTTGTGAGTTTTGCGAAGGACATAAAGTCTCCTGTCAGCATTTTTTGGATCACCCCCATTGGTGATTGAGCATCTTATCGTCGACACATGCTGTCATTTTGTGACAGTAACGTTACAGTTTTATGACACAATTCGCCTTGCACTTTCCTCTCATTGGCCAAAGATCTGGTCAGATGAGAGGTAAAATAACTTTAAATTCAGACCCTTGTCCGAGTGTGGAGGTGATCTTGATCCGCCCGCGATGGCGGTTGAGGATATGTTTTACAATCGCGAGGCCCAGACCCGTGCCGCCCAAAGCGCGGCTTCGGTGGCTGTCGGCACGGTAGAATCGCTCCGTCAGACGCGGCAGGTGCCGTGCATCGATTCCAGGCCCCTCATCGCGCACGCGCACCGTCACACCGGGCGCGCGCAGCGCATCGAGATGCGCGTGACGCTCTAGCGTGACGAAAACGCGCTTTCCCTCGCCGCCGTATTTGATCGCGTTCTCGATGAGATTTGTGAACACCTGCATAAGTTGGTCCACGTCGCCGGTCACATCGACCGGACCGTCGGGCATCTGCGGAACCAGCGTCACATCACCCTCCACCGCCAGCGGATTGAGATTGCGCAGCGTGGTGGCCAGGATCGCCGCCACATCTGCCGTGCCGGTCGGGCGCACTCGCTGATCCGCCTCCAATCGGCTTAGCGACAAAAGATCACCCACCAGACGGTTCATCCGCTCGGTCTCGAGCAGCATGATATCGAGGAACCGCGCACGCGCGCCCGCGTCCTCCCGCGCCGGACCTTGCAGCGTCTCGATAAACCCCATCAGCGCCGTGAGCGGCGTGCGCAGCTCATGGCTCACGTTGGCGACGAAATCGCGGCGCATCTGCCCTGCGGCGGCGACCATGGTGATGTCCTGAAACGTCAGCAGCGCGATTCCGGTATCGCCCACCTGATCGGCACAGACGCTATAGGTCACGTCATTCGCGTTCTCGCGGGTGGTATAAAGCGCGTTGCGGCGCGCACCGTCGGCCAGGCAACCCTCTACCGCTTCGACAACCGCGGGCTGGCGCAGGACGGTGATGAAATGGCGGCCCTGCGCGGGCATGCCGAGGAGCGTGCGGGCGGCGTCGTTGATCGCAACGATCTGTTCGCCGCGATCGATGGCGAGTGCGGGCAGCGGCAGGGCCGCGATCACGTCCGAGACGGGCAGCGGCGTCCCCACCCCCCTCAGAGCGCCTTCAGCTCGGTGGCAAAACGCGCGGCGTTGTCCTGATAATGCAGCGCGCTCAGCCTCAGTCCCTCGATGGCTTTTTCGTCGAGGGCGCGCACCACCCTGCCCGGCACGCCCATCACGAGGCTGCCGTCGGGGATGACCTTATTCTCGGTGATGAGCGCCCCCGCCCCGATCAGGCAGTTCTTGCCGATCCGGGCGCCATTCAGGATCGTCGCTCCCATGCCGATCAGCGTATTGTCGTCGATTGTGCAGCCATGCAGCATGACCTTATGCCCGATGGTGCAATTCTCGCCGATGCTCAGCGGATAGCCGATATCGGTATGGAAAACACAGTTTTCCTGCACGTTCGATCCTTTGCCGACGGTGATCACCTCGTTGTCGCCGCGCAGAGTGCTTCCGAACCAGACGGAGGATTTCGCGGCCAGCACCACATTGCCGATCACATTGGCATCGGGTGCGACCCATGCGGAGCCATCCACTTTGGGGGCGAGTTCGGAAAGTGCGTAAAGGGTCATTTGAGGTCCTCGAATTGGCTTTGCAATAGGCGTACATGATCGGACAGGCGCGGCTGTTGGGCCACGCGCATCCGCTCGGCCCTGATGATGGTTTTCAGTTTTTCTTCCGTCTGCTCCAGCGAGTCGTTGACCAGTACGTAGTCATATCCGTCCCAGTGGCTGATCTCATCCCAACTCTTGCGCATGCGCTTTGCGATGGTATCGGGCGTATCCTGGCCCCGCGACGTCAGTCTGCGGTGCAGTTCGGGGATCGAGGGGGGGAGGATGAAAATCGACAGTGTATGTGGTCCCAACGCGGAGGTGCGGATCTGCTGTGCGCCCTGCCAATCAATGTCGAACAGCACGTCGCGCCCGGCGCTGATCGCATCCTGCACCGGTGCTTTGGGTGAGCCGTAGTTGTTGCCGAAGACGTGTGCGTGCTCCAGCATCTCGCCCTCAACCACCCAACGCCGGAAATCAGCCTGGGTCACGAAGAAATAGTCGCGCGCGTGGATCTCCCCAGCGCGCGGCTCCCGCGTGGTAGCCGAAATGGAAAATTTGAGCGAGGGGTCCCAAGCCATCAACTGCTTGGCGAGCGTGGATTTGCCCGCGCCCGACGGGGAGGACAGGATGATAAGAAGGCCGCGCCGGTCTGTCATAGTCTACTCCACATTCTGCACCTGCTCGCGCAGCTGATCGATCACCGCCTTGAGCGCAAGGCCCACGCGGGTCAGATCGTTGTTTTGCGCCTTGGCGCACAGGGTATTCGCCTCGCGGTTGAATTCCTGCATCAGAAAATCAAGCTTGCGGCCAACGGGCTCCGACCCGTCCAAAAGCATATGTGCCGCGACCACATGGGCGCGCAGGCGGTCGATCTCTTCGGTGATGTCGGCTTTGACTGCGATGAGCGCAAGCTCGGCCGCGATGCGGTCCGGCTCGATCGCGTCCACATTGTCCATGACCCGCGCCAGATTGCGCTGCATCGCCGCTGCGGTGAGCGCGCCGCGCGCCTGTGCAAGGTTCGCGGCCTCATCGGTGAGCGTCTCAATCTGCGCCAGCTGGTCCCGCATTACGGTCGCGAGTGCGGCGCCCTCGGTGCTGCGCACAGCATTGAAATCAGCCAATACGTCCTGAAATTCACTCAGCAAAACCGTCGCCAGCGCATCGTTATCGTCTTCGGCTACTGCCTGTTCCAGCACGCCGCGCATGGTGACGATATCCGTGGCCTTGGAGGGGGCAAGCGAGACACCGGCATCCATCGCCGCCGCCTCGATCCGGCCAAGTGCGTCGAGCACGGTGGCAAGCTGGCTCATGTTGACGGCGAGCGCGCCGCCCCCTTCCTCGCGCATCACGCGCAGGCCAAGCGTGACGTTGCCCCGTGCGACCCCGGCCGCCAGTGCCTTGCGCAAGCCGCTCTCCAGCGCAGGGATCCAATCGGGCACGCGCACCCGCAGATCAAGGCCCTTGCCGTTGACCGCGCGCAGCTCCCAGCTCCAGCTGTGGGGGCCGTGCGTGCCTGATTTCGTGGCAAATCCTGTCATTGATTTGATCATGGCGTTGGTCCCGGCAATTCCTCTTGGGGTCCGGCATAGGGTTTTTCCCCCCGTATCTGCAAGCCCCCTTGCCGCGATATAACCAAGAGCCTTGCGGAGGGTGCGTTAACCCTTCGGATCGAAATGTGACCGATTTGAGGCAGCGTTTGTTATACATCTATTAACGACGGACAGAGCGCAGGATGCGCAAACAGGCACCAGATCGCCTGAAAGCCGCACAAAATGCGGATTTCCGCCACTTTCCCCGAGCAAGACGAAAACAGGAATGAGAGGTTCAATGGACAATTCATGCAAAAACCAGCAGAATGTTGTAACCATGTCAAACTATCAGCCCCATAGCGGATACGCCCCCCTCTCGCTTGTTGAGGCCTATTGGGACGCGTTGCGCGCAGGTCGAGAGATGCCCAAGCGCGCGGAGATCGATCCGCGCGGGATCGAGAGCGCGCTCGAGTATGCCTTTATCCTTGAGAGGGTAGCCCCCGGCGTGGCGCGACTGCGCATCGCGGGCAGCCATCTGCACGATGTCATGGGTATGGAAGCACGCGGCATGCCGCTCACGGCATTTTTTGAGCGCGATGTGCGCACCCGCGTCGCGGGTCTGCTTGAGGAAGTATTCCAGACACCCGGCGTGGCCGAGATCAACATGCACTCCACCGGGTCGCTGGGACAACCAGCGCTGGATGCGCGTATGATCCTGCTCCCTCTGAAGAGCGATCTGGGCGACGTCAGCCGCATCCTTGGCTGTTTGGTGACGTTGGGAGAATTGGGCGAGGTCCCGCGCCGCTTTGATATTCGTGCTACATCCATGCGCAGCCTTTCCGGCGGGCCAGTGCCGCACGGAGCGGAGCCTCGGGTACCCGGATTTGCCGCGCCCAAGGCACCTTTCGTAGCGCAGCACACAACAGAGCCAGAGCCGGAAAGCACGAAAAAGCGTCCGCCCTACCTGCGCGTGGTGCAACCCGACGAGTGATCGCGGCCGGGTCGCGTGGAGCCGCGGCAAGCGCCGCCAGCCCCGCGTGACCGGTTGGCCTAGACGACCTGCTGCGCTGCGGCCTTATCGCGGCGTGCACTCAGCTCTTTGGCCACGAGGAAGGCAAGCTCCAACGACTGGCTCGCGTTCAGACGCGGATCGCAGGCCGTGTGATAGCGGCTCGACAGGTCTTCATCGGTGACTGCGCGTACACCGCCGGTACATTCCGTAACGTCCTGCCCCGTCATCTCAAAGTGTACGCCGCCGGGCACCGTACCTTCGGCGCCGTGCACGCCAAAGAACTCGCGCACTTCACGCAGCACGCTCTCGAAGGGGCGGGTTTTGTAGCCTGAGGAGGATTTGATGGTGTTGCCGTGCATCGGGTCGCATGTCCAGACGACGTTTGCACCTTCTTCACGCACCGTCTTGATCAGGCGCGTGAGGTGATCGCCCACGGCCCCTGCCCCAAATCGCGCGATGAGGGTCAGGCGCCCCTCCTCGTTGCTCGGGTTCAATTTGACCATCAGCTTCTTGAGGTCGTCGGCCTCCATCGTGGGGCCGCATTTGAGCCCGATCGGGTTTTGAACGCCGGAGGCAAATTCAACATGCGCGCCATCGGGCTGGCGTGTGCGATCCCCGATCCAGATCATGTGGCCGGAGCCTGCGAGCCATTTGCCGGTTTCGGCCTCCTGACGGCACAGCGCCTCCTCGTACTCCAGCAAAAGCGACTCGTGACTGGTGTAGAACTCGACCGATTGCAACGTGTGCGCGTTCTCGGGCGAGACACCGGCAGCGGCCATGAAATCAAGCGTATCGGAGATGCGCGCGGCGAGATCGCGGTACTTCGCCGCCTTCTCTCCGTCGGTGAAGCCAAGCGTCCAGCCGTGCACTTTGTGCACATCCGCATAGCCGCCCGTCGAGAAGGCGCGCAGCAGGTTCAGCGTGGCTGCGGCCTGGGTATAGGCGCGCCTCATGTTTTCGGGGTTGGGGATACGGGCTTCGGGCGTGAAGTCGAGATCGTTGATGATGTCGCCCCGGTAGCTGGGCAACTCGACACCGTCGATCGTCTCCATATTGGCGGAGCGCGGCTTGGCGAACTGGCCCGCCATCCGGCCCACTTTGATCACCGGCACCTTGGCACCGTAAGTCAGCACCACCGCCATTTGCAGCATCACCTTGAAAGTGTCGCGGATCATGTCGGAGTTGAACTGCTCGAAGCTTTCTGCGCAATCGCCGCCCTGCAACAAAAACGCATCGCCGCGCCCGGCAGCGGCCAGATGCTTTCGCAGGCGCCTTGCCTCGCCCGCAAAGACCAAAACCGGATAGCGTGAAAGCTGTGCCTCGACTTCGTTCAACGCTGCCTGATCGGGATAGTCGGGCATTTGAATGCGCGGGGCGGCGCGCCAGCTTGATTTGCTCCAGGTGGTCATGGGTTTCAACTCCGGTCAGGGGCGCTGCGCGCCGCCAATGGCGCGCAAGCACAGTATCAGGCGTCTCGTATACAAAAGCATGGCCAGAGTGACCATAACCCATTTGTGCGCTTGACCTCTCTTTTAACCTCATGCCCTAGTGATTCACTAAAAATGTGCTAAGCTTGAAAAATTATGGAATTACCGTGATCGCCCAAACACCTCACGCACAACGTGTCCTCCAGGACGCAGACAGGCCCAAGCGGTATGTCTTCGTCTTGTTGGACAACTTCAGCCTGTTGTGTTTCTCGACCGCGGTCGAGAGCCTGCGTATCGCCAATCGCATGGCGGGGCGACAGCTCTATCAATGGAAGTTGATCGGTGAGGGCGGCGAGCAGGCTGCGTGCTCTGCGGGCACCGTGTTTCAGCTTGAGGACGATCTCGGCGATATGGACCGCGACGACACTGTGCTGGTCTGCTCGGGAATTGACGTGCAGAAGGCAACGACGAAGAAGGTGCTGTCGTGGCTGCGCCGGGAAGCGCGCAAGGGGTTGACCATCGGAGGGCTGTGCACGGGGGCCTATTGTCTGGCCAAGGCCGGATTGCTCAACGGGAAGCGCGCGACGATCCATTGGGAAAATCAGGACAGCTTTAGCGAGGAATTCGAGGATGTCACGCTCACCAAATCGGTCTTTGTGGTCGACCATAACCGTCTGACCACGGCGGGTGGCACCTCGTCGATAGATCTGATGCTCAAACTCATCGCAGATGATCAGGGCGAGGATCTGGCCAATGCGGTCGCCGATCAGCTCATCTACAGCTCCATCCGTACCGATCAAGACACCCAACGCCTCAGCGTGCCGACGCGCATCGGCGTGCGCCATCCGAAGTTGAGCCAGGTCATCCAGATCATGGAAAGCAACATCGAGGAGCCGATCAGCCCCTCGATCCTCGCGCAGGACGTCGGCATGTCCACCCGACAGCTCGAGCGGCTGTTTCGCCGCTATCTCAATCGCTCACCAAAACGCTATTACATGGAGCTGCGCCTGCAAAAAGCGCGCAACCTGTTGATGCAGACGGATATGAGCGTGATTAACGTCGCACTCGCCTGCGGCTTTGCCTCACCGTCGCATTTTTCCAAATGCTACCGCGCGCATTACGACACCACGCCCTACCGCGAGCGCGGCAGCCATGCGGCGCGTCTGTCGATCTGAAAAGAGGCTTTGCGTGGCCGCCGGGTTCGGCATCATGTGTCAGTTGCGCACGCGTGACTTGCACAAAAAACAAGCGGCAGATCCGCAAAAACCCGCAAAATAAGGACGATACACGAAAAAAATCCGCTTCTCTTTTGCGCATACCGCGCATAGGCTATTCCGCGAACATTACGTTCCAACATGGGAGACATAAATGAAAAAGATGCTTATGGCCACAACGGCTGCGGTATTCGTGGCGACCGGCGCTTACGCTCAGGACGTCAAACTTGGGATCATCTTCGGCTTCACCGGCCCGATCGAATCGCTCACCGGTCCGATGGCGTCAGGCGCGGAAATGGCGATCACGGAAGTGTCCGAAAGCGGTCTGCTGCTCGACGGGATGACGGCATCGGGCATGCGTGTCGACTCCGGGTGCATCGACAACGGTCTGGCCGTGTCGAACGCCGAGCGTCTGATCGCCGATGGCGTGGCGGGCATCGTGGGTGCGGACTGCTCCGGTGTGACCGGTGCGGTGCTGCAAAACGTGGCCATTCCGAACGGTATGGTGATGATCTCGCCCTCCGCCACCTCCCCCGGCCTCACTACGATGGAAGACAACGGCCTGTTCTTCCGCACCTCCCCGTCCGACGCGCGTGAAGGCGAAGTCATGGCGGAGATATTGCAGGAGCGTGGCGTGGAATCCATCGCGCTGACCTATACCAACAACGACTATGGCAAAGGCCTCGCGGATGCGATTGAATCCTCGTTCAAGGCGTTGGGCGGTGAAGTGACCATCGTCGCGGCCCATGAAGACGGCAAAGCAGACTATTCCGCCGAAGTCGGCGCGCTGGCCTCTGCGGGCGGTGATTTGCTAGTCGTCGCAGGCTACCTTGACCAAGGCGGTGCTGGCGTCATCAGAGCGGCGCTGGACGCAGGCGCGTGGGAGCAGTTCGGGCTGCCCGGCGGTATGATCGGTGACAACCTGCCCGCCACCATCGGCCCTGATCTGAACGGCTCTTACGGACAGATCGCAGGTTCGGAAGGGCCCGGCATCGAGGCGTTTTCGGCCATGGCCGAAGAGGGCGGGTTCGACGGCACGTCGCCCTACACGCCAGAAAGCTATGACGCCGCAGCTTTGCTGTTGCTCGCCATGCAGGCGGCGGGATCCACCGATCCTGCGGTCTACAAGGACAGCATCCTCGACGTGGCCAACGCTCCCGGCGAGCAGATCTTTCCGGGCGAGCTTGCCAAGGCGCTTGAGCTGATCGCAGCGGGCACCGACATCGATTATGTCGGCGCATCCGCCGTTGAGCTGATCGGCCCCGGCGAGTCTGCAGGCTCATACCGCATGATCGAAGTAAAAGACGGCGTAAACGAAACCGTCGGTTTCAAATAAGCGATTGCCCGAAAGGGCACGCACGGAAGACAGCCCGGGGAGACTTCCTTGGGCTGTTTTCACAAGGAGGGACCGCACCCGTGACACGACACGGGCAGCTGTACGGGGAAGACGCATATGATCGTCGTTGACGGTTTACACAAGAGTTTTGGCGGCTTTCAGGCCGTGGACGGCGCAAGCTTGACCATCGAGGAAGGGTCGATCACCGGATTGATCGGACCAAATGGCGCGGGAAAAACGACGCTTTTCAACGTGATCGCAGGTGTTCTTAAACCGACATCCGGCACGGTGCGTATGGCGGGCGAGGATATTACCGGCCTGCCGCCGCATACACTGTTTCACAAAGGCCTGCTGCGCACGTTCCAGATCGCCCATGAATTTCATTCAATGACCTGTCGCGAGAACCTGATGATGGTGCCGGGGGGGCAATCGGGCGAGACGCTGTGGAACACATGGTTCGGGCGCAAGCGGATCGCGGATGAGGAACGCGCGTTGGCGGCGCGCGCGGATGAGGTGCTCGAGTTCCTCACGGTGGAGCATTTGGCAGACCAGAAGGCAGGCCAGATCTCCGGCGGGCAGAAAAAACTGCTGGAGCTGGGGCGCACCATGATGGTCGATGCGAAGATCGTGTTTTTGGACGAGGTCGGTGCAGGCGTGAACCGGACGCTGTTGAACACGATCGGCGACGCGATCCTGCGCCTTAACAAGGAGCGTGGATATACCTTCGTGGTGATCGAGCATGATATGGATTTCATCGGGCGCCTTTGTGATCCCGTCATCTGCATGGCCGAAGGTCGTGTGTTGGCCCAAGGCACGCTGGCGCAGATCAAGGCAAACGAGCAGGTCATCGAGGCCTATCTGGGCACCGGGCTCAAGAACAAAGAGCAGGTGGGCGCATGAGCGCGCAGCGTTTGTGGCTGGCGTCTTGGGGCACTGCCCCAAACCCCGGAGTTTACAGGCAAAATGAAGTAGTGGAGAGCGTCTTATGAGCGATCCATACGGTGATCGGGGGAACAAGGATCGGTCGGTGGCCAATCCTGATGGGCAAGGGTCGGTCGTACCCGATGCGGGTGGGCAGACGTTTGCCGCACCCGGGGGGCCGTTCCTGATCGGGGATACGATGACCGGCGGTTATGGCAAGGGGCCGGATATCCTGCATGAATGCACGATTGCGGTGGAGCGCGGTGAGATTGCCGTGATCGTGGGGCCCAATGGTGCGGGCAAATCGACGGCGATGAAGGCGGTCTTCGGCATGCTGGAAGTGCGCGCGGGTGCGGTGCGTCTGGACGGCGAGGATATCACCGATCTCAGTCCGCAGGCGCGAGTGGCGCGCGGCATGGGGTTCGTGCCGCAGACCTCGAACATCTTTACCTCCATGACGGTGGAGGAGAACCTTGAGATGGGGGCGTTTATCCGCCGCGATGATTTTCGCGAGACGATGGCGCAGGTGTATGAGTTGTTTCCGATCCTCAAAGACAAGCGGTACCAGGCGGCGGGTGAGCTGTCGGGCGGTCAGCGTCAGCAGGTGGCGGTTGGCCGGGCGTTGATGACCAAACCCAAGGTGCTGATGCTGGATGAGCCGACGGCGGGTGTGTCGCCGATTGTCATGGATGAGCTGTTTGACCGGATCATCGAGGTGGCGCGCACGGGTATTCCGATTTTGATGGTCGAGCAAAACGCGCGGCAGGCGTTGGAGATTGCCGATAAGGGCTATGTGCTGGTGCAGGGGGCGAATGCCTATACCGGAACGGGTAAGGAGCTGTTGGCGGATCCTGAGGTTCGCAAGAGCTTTTTGGGGGGCTGAGGGTGGTGGATTTCACCATCACCGCAGCCGACCCGACCACACCGCAAGCGCGTGCGCTTTTGCGGGGCAGCCATGACCTGATGTCCTCGCTGTTCCCGCAGGCGGCCAATCACTATTTGTCGGTCGAGGCATTGGCTGCGCCGCATGTTGATTTTTTCGTTGCCGGCGACGGGGACGTCTCGCTTGGCTGCGTTGCCCTTGCTGATTTTGAGACTTACGGCGAGGTCAAATCGTTCTTCGTCGATCCTGCGGCGCGGGGGCGTGGGATTGCGGGTGCATTGCTCGCGCACCTTGAGCGGGCTGCGCGCGCGCGCGATCTGCCTGTTCTTAAGCTGGAAACAGGTCAGCCGGGCTTGGAGGCGGCCCACCGTCTTTACGCGCGGCACGGCTTTGCCGATTGTGCCGCTTTTGGCGACTACGAAGCCGATGCGCCCTACAGCCGATATATGGAGCTTTCACTTTAATGGATTTTCTCAACGCAATCGTTGCCCTGTGCAACTTCGTGCTGATCCCCGGCATCGCTTATGGCAGCCAGCTGGCCATAGGGGCGCTGGGGGTGACGCTCGTCTACGGCATCCTGCGGTTCTCGAATTTTGCCCATGGGGATACCATGGCGTTTGGCACGATGGTGACCATTCTTGTGACCTGGGGGATGCAGGGGGCCGGGATGAGCCTCGGGCCGTTGCCCACCGCCCTGCTCGCCCTGCCCTTCGGGATCATGGGCTGTGTCGCGTTGGTGCTGATCACGGATCGCGCGGTATACCGTTTCTACCGGGTGCAGAAGGCCAAGCCAGTGATCCTCGTGATCGTGTCCATGGGCGTGATGTTCGTGATGAACGGGATTGTGCGATTCATCATCGGGCCGGATGACCAGAGCTTTGCCGACGGGCCGCGTTTCATAATCTCGGCGCGCGATTTCAAGACCTTGACGGGTCTGGATGAAGGCATGTCGATCAAGACGACCCAGGTGATCACGGTGGTGACGGCGGTGATCGTCGTGGCGCTTTTGTTCTGGTTTCTCAACAAGACACGGGCGGGCAAATCCATGCGCGCCTATTCCGACAATGAGGATCTGGCGCTGTTGTCGGGGATCAATCCGGAGCGCGTGGTGATGCTCACGTGGATCATCGTGGCCTGTCTGGCGACGGTTGCGGGCACGCTCTACGGTCTGGATAAATCGTTCAAGCCCTTTACCTACTTCCAATTGTTGCTCCCGATATTTGCCGCTGCCGTGGTGGGCGGGATCGGCAGCCCGCTTGGTGCAATTGCAGGCGGCTTCGTGATCGCCTTCTCGGAGGTGACGATCACCTATGCGTGGAAGAAAATCCTGGAATATCTTATGCCAGAGAGCCTCGAGCCATCGGGCCTCGTGCAGCTCCTCTCCACCGATTATAAATTCGCCGTAAGCTTCGTGATCTTGCTGATCGTGCTTTTGTTCAAGCCTACGGGCCTCTTTAAAGGGCAGTCTACGACATGACCGATACCATCAAAAATTCGCTGCTGTTTGCGTTGGTGGCCACGCTGATCATCATCTCCGGCTTTTTTCAGGGATGGAACAACGCGATGTTCATCGTGAATATGGGGATCATCTCTGCGATCATGGCGCTGGGGGTGAACCTGCAATGGGGGTATGCGGGGCTGTTCAATGTGGGCGTCATGGGGTTTGTGGCGCTTGGCGGTCTGGCGGCGGTGCTCATTGGGATGCCCGCGACGCCGGGTGCATTCGCGGCGGGGGGCCCGGGTGTGCTGCTGGCGCTGGCGCTGGGAGTGCTGACGATTGTGGGCGCGGTGTTTGCCTACAAGCGGATGGCGCCGGGCCGCAATCGTAGTCTGGCGATGATGGCGATCCTGATCTTTGGGTTCTTCGTGTATCGAGGATTTCTGGACCCTGCTGTGGGGCTGATCGAGGATGTAAACCCGGCGGCGACGGGGTATCTGGGCGGGCTCAATCCCGGCACGCAGGAGACGTATCGCGACAATGGCTGGATCATGCTGATCGCCTGGCCCGTGGGCGGGCTGTTTGCGGCGGGTGCGGCGTGGTTGATCGGCAAGGCGGCCCTTGGCCTGCGCTCCGACTACCTCGCGATTGCGACCTTGGGGATTGCGGAGATCATCATCGCGGTGCTCAAGAACGAAGATTGGCTTACGCGCGGCGTGAAGAACGTCGTGGGCGTGCCGCGTCCGGTCCCGTATGAGCTTGATTTGCAAAACTCTGCGGCCTTTGTTGAGCGTGCCGCCTCCATGGGGCTTGATCCGGTGGAAGGGTCCACGATTTTTGTGAAAATCCTCTATGCCGTGCTGTTTGCATTGGTGTTGGGGATCCTATTTTGGCTGAGCCAGCGGGCGCTCAATTCGCCGTGGGGGCGGATGCTGCGCGCGATCCGCGACAACGAAGTGGCGGCGGAGGCGATGGGTAAGGACGTGACCGCGCGGCATTTGCAGGTGTTCATCCTGGGGTCGGCTATCTGCGGTATCGCGGGGGCGATGATGACGACATTGGACGGTCAACTCACGCCCGGCACTTACCAGCCGTTGCGCTTTACCTTCCTCATCTGGGTGATGGTCATCGTGGGGGGATCCGGCAGCAATCTGGGGGCGATATTGGGCGGCTTTCTGATTTGGTTCCTTTGGGTTCAGGTTGAGCCGATTGGCCTGTTCGTGATGGATATCATCACGGCCGGTATGTCCGAGGACAGCTGGCTGAGGTCGCATCTGATCGACAGTGCAGCGCAGATGCGGTTGATGACCATGGGGGTCATCATGATCCTCGTGCTGCGGTTCAGTCCGCGTGGGCTGATCCCGGAGAAATGAGGATTGGCCTGTGACTGCGGCAGGCGGCGGATTGAGTTTAAAGGCAAAATGAAGAGGAGGGGTGCGCGGGGGAGGACCGGCGCGCCTTTTGCTTGAGGGTATGTTTCAGCGGCCTTTGAAGAGGCTGCCCAAGATGCCGCGCACGATGCGGCGGCCTGTGGTGCCTTTGAGCTCCTTGATCACCACATCGGCAATGGCGCCGCCGATGCCTTCCCCTACCGGTGTCCGCCTGTTGCTGCTGCGTGCCTCGTTGCCTTTGGCCGCATAGCGCCGCGCCTGGTTGAATTGGCGCAGCGACGGGGTTTCGCGCGCTGTGGGCTCGGTCGAGTTTGCGCCCGCTTGCGCTGTCTCAAGGGCGGCCTCGCTCGCTTCCGCGTCCGCGGCCGCTTGTGCGGCGCGCGCGCGCAGGACCTCGAAGGCGCTCTCACGGTCCAAGGGCGTATCGTATTTGCCCGCCATGGCGGAGGACGCCATGTGCGCCCGGCGTTGTGCATCGGAGATGGGGCCGAGTTGCGAGGAAGGGGGCCGGATCAGCGTCCGCTCGACGATGCCCGGCACGCCCTTGCGCTGAAGCATCGAGGTGACCGCCTCGCCCACGCCCACCTCGCGGATTGCCTCTTCGGTGCTGAAGGCGGGGTTGTCGCGGTAGGTTTGCGCGGCCATGCGCAATTCCTTCTGGTCCTTGGCGGTGAAGGCGCGCAGAGCGTGCTGGACGCGGTTTCCGAGCTGTCCGAGGATATCTTCGGGCACATCGGCCGGGTTTTGGGTGATGAAATAGACCCCCACCCCTTTGGAGCGGATGAGGCGTGCGACCTGCTCGACCTTGTCCACCAGTGCTTTGGGTGCGTCATCGAAGAGCAGGTGTGCCTCGTCGAAAAAGAAAACCAATTTCGGTTTGTCCGCATCGCCCACTTCGGGCAACTCTTCGAACAACTCCGACAGCAGCCAGAGCAGGAAGGTGGCGTAGAGCTTGGGCGCGCCCATGAGTTGGTCGGAGGCGAGGATGTTGATCATGCCGCGCCCGTCCGCATCCGTGCGCATCAGGTCCGAGAGCGCCAGAGCGGGCTCCCCGAAAAGCTTGGCACCGCCCTGATTTTCCAGCACCAGCAGGCGGCGCTGGATCGCGCCAATCGAGGCGCTGGAGACGTTGCCGTAGCGCAGCGACAGATCCTTAGCGTTCTCGCCGATCCATACCAGCAGCGCTTGGAGGTCTTTGAGATCGAGAAGCGCCATCCCGTCCTCATCGGCCACGCGGAAGGCGATGTTCACGATGCCTTCCTGTGCTTCCGTCAAGCCCAGAAGCTGGCCCAGCAGCAACGGCCCCATTTCGGAGATCGTGGTGCGCACGGGATGCCCCTGCTCCCCGAACAGGTCCCAGAAGGTGACGGGAAACGCATCATAGCGGAAATCGGAAAACCCGATTTTTTCGGCGCGCTCGGTAAAGGGCGCGTGGAGTTTGTGATTGGCGTCTCCCGCGACTGCAAGGCCGCTCAGGTCCCCTTTGACGTCCGAAAGGAAGACCGGCACGCCGGCATCGGCGAAGCCTTCGGCCATGATCTGTAGCGTGACCGTTTTACCCGTACCCGTGGCGCCCGCGACCAGACCATGGCGATTTGCATATTTGAGTGACAGGAATTGCTGCGTTGCGTAGTCGGGCCCGCCGCCACCGATGAAAAGATCAGAACTCACGATCGAAGTCTCCTGTTGCAGGTTCGAAAGCTGATTTAAGCGTTTCGCGCACGCCGCGAGCATACTTACTTAACTTTTCGGCGCCATAGTCAAAACGTTGGCGGCGCGAATGTCCTCGTGCCGCTGACACTTCCTCCCTGTCAGACTGGCCGTGCCCTCGGGTGCGGCCTTTTTTGCTAACATTTTCCGATCGGCAGGCGAAACTCGGGATTAACTGTTGACCGCTCAACGCCGCTTGCCTAATCTATGCCCATAAGTCGGCTCAGTCCGGCAGGGAATTCAAAAAAACAATGAGAAAGAGGGCATTACGCCCTCTTTTTTGTGTCTGGCGTCCCCTGCTTTGAGCAGCGGAATTTTGCGGAAACAAGCCCTCGCACACGCTCGTAACACGCTATGGCACTGACATCTGCTTTTGACGGTGATACAGTTGTTTGAGTATTACCAACCGATGGATGACCCATGTTCAAATTTCTAACTGTGCTGCCGTTTTGCGCAGCATTTGTTGTGGCCGCGCCCACAGCTGCTTTCGCCCAGACATCTACCGAAGAGCCCGCGACCAGCGCCCCGAGCGTCGCTGACGGACTGAGCCTTGGCGAGGATGCCGACGTGCCTGTCGGCGTGGGCCAGCCCTACGCACGTGAGGTCAACGGCGCGTGGGAGTTGCGCTGCCTGAAGGTGGCGGAGGGCGAAGAGCCATGTCAGATGTATCAGATGATGGACGACGGTCAGGGTGCGCCCGTGGCTGAAATCTCGATGTTCCGTCTGGAGCCGGGTGGGCGCGCGGTGGCCGGTGCCAATATCATCGTGCCGCTTGAGACAGCCCTGAGCGAGCAGCTGACGCTGGCGATCGATGGTGGCCCCGCCCGCCGCTACCCCTTTGCGTTCTGCGGTCCGGTGGGCTGTTTCGTGCGCGTGGGCCTGACAGAAGCGGATGTCACCGCGTTCAAACGCGGTAGCATGGCCAAGCTGACCATCGTGCCGGCGCTGGCGCCGGACCAGCAAGTGACGCTTGATATGTCGCTGGAAGGGTTTACCGCCACGTTTGACGAAGTAACCATTCTCGATCAGTAAACAGCGGCGCTCCTGCACCGGCATCCGCCCCTGTGAAGGGGGCGGTTTTTTCATGCGTGGTGATCCGTATCAGATGCGGCGCAAGGCGAGGACAGCGTTCATACCGCCGAAGGCGAAGGCGTTGCTGAGCGCCACGTCGACCTGTGCCATGCGCGCCACATTCGGCACGACGTCGAGGGCGCATTCGGGGTCAGGCGCAAGATAGCTGATCGTGGGGGCAATCACGCCATCGCGCAGCGCCATGATGCAGGCCAGAAGTTCGACCGCGCCGGTGCCGCCAATCAGATGGCCGTGCATGGATTTGGTCGAGCTGATCATAAGCTGGGTCGCATGGGCGCCGAAGACATCACCTACGGCGGCGCATTCCGTCTTGTCGTTGGCGGCGGTGCCGGTTCCATGCGCGTTGATGTAGCCGACGCGGTCGCCATTGATCTGCGCATCGACCAGCGCGCCTGCCATTGCGCGGGCCGCTCCGTCGCGCGACGGCATGACGATGTCGGAGGCGTCCGAGGTCATGGAGGCGCCGGCCACTTCGCATAAGATATCTGCCCCGCGTGCGCGCGCGTGCTCGTATTCCTCAAAGACGAAGATGCCCGCACCCTCGCCCTGCACCATGCCGTTACGGCCCAGCGAGAACGGGCGGCAGGCGTCGCGCGACATCACGCGCAAGCCCTCCCAGGCCTTGATCCCGCCAAAGCATAACATGGACTCGGATCCGCCGGTGAGCATCGCGGGCGCCATGCCGGAGCGGACCATGGCAAAGGCCTGGGCCATCGCATGGTTGGAGGACGCGCAGGCGGTCGAGACGGTGAAGGACGGGCCTTGCAGGTTCCACTCCATACTGACGTGAGCGGCGGCGGCGTTGTTCATCAGGCGGGGTACCACGAAGGGGTGCACGCGGTTCTTGCCCTCCTCATAGACGGCGCGGTAGTTTTCGTCCCACGTGCTGACCCCGCCCGCAGCAGTGCCGAGGACGACACCCGTGCGTGCGGCCAATGCGCCGTCAAAGCTCAGGCCCGATTGTGATACCGCCTCCGCCGCCGCGGCCATCGTGAATTGCGTGAAGCGATCATAGAGCGTGATCTGCTGGCGGGAAAAGCGGCTGGCCTCGTCAAATTCCTTGACCTGACCCCCGATTTTGATCTGTAGACGCTCGATATCGCGCAGCGCGAGCGGGCCGATGCCACAGACGCCCTCGCGCATGGCAGCGAGCGTCTGATCCACCGTATGGCCCAGCGGATTGACCGTACCGGCGCCGGTAATGACGACTCGCTTCATGTGGTGCGTTGCTGCGCACGTAGCCGTTCGACCCCTGCGACGATGCTGGCGACCGAGGAGATGTCAAAATCCGTATCACCCGGCGTGTTCGCGTTGAAGGGTACGGTGATGTCGAACGCCTCTTCGATGGCGAAAATACTCTCGACCAGGGCCATACTGTCGATGCCAAGGCTTTCCAGCGTGCTGTCCAGGCGCACGTCCGACACCTCGAGCAGCGCCTGCTCGGCGATGATCTGGATCACTTTCTCTTCGGTGCTCATGGTGTGGGGTCCAATATTATGGGCACTCCCGCATTTAGGTGTCTTTGCCGCTTTTGAAAACCGCGTTTTTCAATTCCGCGACATCGCGCATCAGGCGCGGCAGGCGGCGCAGCGCTTTATATCCCTCGACCTGTTTGTCCATCTGTGTGGCGGGGTATCCCAGCATCGTCCGCCCGGCAGGCACATTCGACATCAACTTGGTACCGCCGCCGGCGATCACCCCGTCGCCGACGAAGATATTATCGTTCACGCCGCATTGACCCGCGAGCACAACATTATCGCCGATGGTGGCGGAGCCTGCGATACCCACCTGCCCGCAAATCAGGCTGTTGCGCCCGATCCGCACGTTGTGGCCAAGGTGGACCTGATTATCGAGCTTGGTGCCGTCGCCGATGGTGGTATCGCGTATGGTGCCGCAGTCGATGGTGGCGCCCATGCCGACCTCGACGTCATCACCGATCCGCACGCTGCCGAGGGAATGAATGCGGGTCCATTCCTGCGCCTTTGCATCACCCTGGTCGCCCAAGGTTTTGCGCACGGATTCCACGCTCGATGGTTCTGCTGTAACGAAGGAAAAACCGTCGCCGCCGATACGCGCGCCCGGCTGTGCGATGAAGCGCGCGCCGATCGTCACCCTCGCGCCGATGCTGACCGCCTCGCGCAGATAAGCGTCCGGCCCGATGGTGGCGTTCCATCCGACAAAGCACTGCGCTCCGATGATGCTGCGCGCGCCAATGCGGGCGCCTTTGGAGATCACGGCAAGGGGGCCGATGCTGACGCCCTCGCCCAACTTTGCCTCGGGATCTACGAAGGCGGTCGGGTGGATCCCGGCTTCAAACCCCTGCCCCGCGTCGAGCATGCGGGTCAGGCCCGCCATGGCGTAGCGCGGGCGCGGCGCGATGATCGCAGCGTCCAGACCTAGGGCGTGCCAATCGGCGCCCTCCCACAGCATGGCGGCACGCGCGCTGCCATGCGCGAGGCTCTCCGCGTATTTGGGGTTCATCGCCAGTGCCAGATCGCCCGCGCCCGCCATAGCAGGCTCCGCCGCGCGGTCGATTATAATATCGGTGTCGCCGAAGGCTTCAGCCCCCAGAGACACTGCTATCTCTCCCACGGTGTGGCTCATGTCGCGCGTTCCTCAAAGGTGTTCGCGCAGACCTATCCCTGAACGTCGTTCAGTTCCACCCCTGCCTTTTGCAGCGCATCCCAGATTTGTGCATCCCGGCCATAGATGTCGCGGCGGAAATTGAGGTTGCCGCGCGCATCGGTGTAGGCGGTCCGGTAGATGATGTGCACCGGCACCGGCTGCTCGAGGTTGACGCGGGATTCGCGACCGGTGCGGAGCTGCCTTTGGAAGAATGCCTCAGGGTCATCCTCTTGCACCGCCAGCAGCGCATAGGCGAAATCGAAGGGATCATTGAGACGAATACATCCGTGGCTATAGGCGCGCACTTCGCGGCTAAAGAGGTTTTTCGCAGGGGTATCATGGAGATAGATGTTGTATTTGTTCGGAAACATGAACTTCACAAGCCCCAGCGCGTTGCTGCGGCTGGGCGGCTGCCGCATGGCATAGGGGAAATTGCTGGAGGTGTAGCCCGCAAAGCTGCGATTGCGGCTCACGACACGGCCGCGCCGGTCGGTGATCTCGATATGGCGCACGGCGTTGGAATTGCGGCGCAGCGCCGGCAGATACTCCCCCACGATGATGGAGCGCGGCACATACCAGCTTGGGTTGATGACCATGTGGTCCATCTCGTCGGAGAATTCGACCGTGGGCCGGTCCCCTTGCGTGGCGCCCACGACCGTGCGGGTCTCGAAGGTGATGCGCCCGTCTTCTACGATTTTGGCCGTGAAATCAGGGATATTCACGAGGATGTGGCGATACCCGCGTTTTTTGTTGAGCCAGCGCTCGCGCTCCATGGCAACGAGGATGGATTTGAGGCGCGTCTCGATGCTGCGATTTATCTCCTCGATCGTCCCGCTCCCCGCGACACCGTCCTCTTCGAGGCCATGCGCCTTCTGGAACGCCTGCACCGCAGCGGTGAGCGCGGTGTCGTAGGTTCGAGCGTTGGAGCGGTCGAGATAGCCCATTGTCATCAGGCGGTTGCGCAGGGAGATGACTGCAGGGCCGGTATCGGCGGGTTTGATCGACGCAGCATTGACCGTCGGACCCCAGCCGCCGTTGTGTGCCTGCTCTTGCAAAAGCATCTTTTGCTTCATCAGCGCGCCGTATTCTATGGTGCGCGGCGCCAGCGCGCGTAGATAAGCGGCAGGCTGTGCGCCCAGAAAGCCTGAGATCAGCTGTGCGCGATCAGTATATATGACTTCGCGCTTGATCTCGTTCACCACTTTGCCGGGAATGAGCGCACCGCTTTGGATGTCGCGCGCGTATTGCAGGAACATGCGCGTCATTTCGACCTCGATCAGCCCCAGATCGCGGGGGGAGCGCGCTGCGGCCATCTGACGCTCCAGCACGTTTGCGTCATAGCGCATGACCGGCAGCCCATGATCGCCCGCGCGGCGCAGCGCGTCGAGCAGTGCCGCACGGCGGGCCCGATGAATGGCGTCATTGCCTGTCCAGACCCCTTCAAAATTCTGCGCACGGTAAAATTTAGCGATGTCCTCGTCACGCGATCCCGTCTCCGCCACCGCCTGTTTGAACGCGGTGACCTGCGCGTGCGCCTGCTGCGGAGCGCCCAGAAACAGGACGCCGAAGGCCAGCGCCACTGCGACTGATCGGGGTGCGCTCAAAATCTGCGGTCTCGACAACATCGAATAACCCTTCAAAAATTTGTACTTATCGCTTCATTCATTCCAAGAATTGAGCCTCAAGTCCATTCACAAACCAGCGAAGGCCCTGAAAAACCGCGCAATTGATGCGTCGGCGCCACCGTCCCTGGTGTGAAGTGGCGCGGCACGATCAAGATCTGCGCAAAAAACTGCCGATAATTTTGACGATCGGAACCAGAAGCGATTCATCTCTTGGTTCCTTTTTGGGGCTATGCAATAGAGGGAAGGCATCTGGGGAGATGATAAGAAAGATCTGTGTAACATCACAGGCACATTGGCAGATCCACAGGCACACCCTCACTATGGGTAAGAAACGGGACAGACAGTATGACAGTCAATACAGCAACAGGCATGACCCGGCGTGGTCTATTGGGGGCGTTTGCGGCAACGGTCGTGACGGCCGCGCCCACCTACACCAACGCGGCAGGATTCCTGCGCGGCGGTGGCGATATTCGGCGGATCAAGATGTATTCGGGCCGCACCGGTGAACGGATCGACATGATCTACTGGATCGAAGGCAAGTACATCGGCGATGCGGTCAAGGAAGTGAACTACTTCATGCGCGACTGGCGCACAAACGACGCCTACAAAATGGATCTGCGCACGGTCGACGTGATGGCCGCAGCGCACAATCTGCTGAATGCGGATGAGCCTTATATGCTGCTCTCCGGCTACCGCAGCCCGAAAACTAACGCGATGCTGCGCTCACGCTCGCGCGGTGTTGCCAAAAATTCGCTCCACATGCGTGGTCAGGCCGCTGATCTGCGCCTCAATTCGCGCTCTGTCTCGCAGATTGCAAAGGCGGCGGCAGCGTGTCGTGGCGGCGGAGTCGGTCGATATTCAGGGTCCAACTTCGTCCACATGGATTGTGGCACGGTGCGCACCTGGGGACGATAGCCACACCTTTATGAATGATTGAAAAGAGCGCTCTTAAAGCGCTCTTTTGGTGTTGAAGCGGGCGCAAACGCGGCGAGCGTGAAACCTGAATCGTGGGATTCTCATTGGGTTTGATTTGTGGTTCACCCTTATTGTGAGGATGTTTCATGTCATCAGCCCCATCGTCAGGACTGCGGGCGCGTTTCAGGGCATATATTGAAGACGGGTTGAGCGGTCGCGGGGCGGCGGCCCTATTGAAATTGTCTGCGGCAACGGGTGTCCGCTGGCAGCGTAAGTTGCGCGAGACGGGGGCGATCGCGCCGGATGTTCAGGGCCGCGCAAAAGGTCACGGGAGGCGTGCAGCGCACCGAGGACGTCTTGAAGAGCTGGTTGAGCAGGACGGTGGCATCATTTTGCCTGAACTCGCGGGAGCTCTGGCGTCCGTGACCGGCGTTATCGCCCATGCCGCATCCATCGGACGGTTTCTGCTCAAGCTTGGGTATGCCTACAAAAAAGGTCACCCCCTCTCGGCAGCATGACTTGCATGCGCCAGCCGGTCAAAAGGGTCGTGACCGAACGGCTGCGCGCACGGGTAAAACATCTGCGACAGGAATGGTTCAAATATCGCATCCCTAAAATGCAGGCGCATCCTGACCGGCCTGTATTTATTGATGAAACTTCGGTCAAAACCAACCTGACCCGCCTGCGAGGGCGCAGCTTGCGTGGCAAACCCTTGGAAATGACCGCGCCCTTCGGCGCTTGGGGCACGCAAACATTCATCGCGGGTCTGACCCCTCTCGGCAATGCATGATACCCTGATCGCGCCTTGGGAAAAAACCGGCCCCTTTCGTGCATGTGAACATGCGCTGCCGAGCAGTGAATGGATGGAGAAGCCTTTGCCGCATGCATTCGGGGAGTCCTTGCGCCAGAACTGGTGCCGGGAGCCGTCATAATCTGTGACAACCTGCCGACGCATCCCAACAAGGATGCCGCCCAAGCTTTGAAAGATGTCGGTTGCTGGTTCTTCTATCAGCCACGTTACAGCCCTGATCTCAATCCGATCAAAATGGCCTTCTCCGAACTGAAAAGACACCTTCGACGGATTGGCGCCAGAACCTTCGATCAGATGTTCGATGCTTTGTCCGAAGTCTGCAACCTGTTCACGCCACAAAAACGCTGGAACTCCTTTTGCGAGGCTGGATATGAATCATGTTCAAGCTTCGGGGCTTTCGCTCATTTTGTGCCGCCAGCGTATCGGCGTGCATATAGACAACATAGGCATCAGCTGCAACGCCCGGCAATGCTGTACCGCTGGCCAGGTTATAGCTGGCGCTCAGGACGCTGGCATTGTTGCGGCCCACACGACGGCGACCTGCACTGCCGATAACATCATCACCTTTGGATTCTTTGTCCTCGACGACAGGTGCCAACGGGCGCCCCAGAATGCCGCCAAGCCATTGAACTCTTCAACCGCCATTTCCAAACCACACTGGAATTCGATACCGTCAGCAGCCGCACCGCCTGTCATAGGCAGCGGCGCGCCAATCACGATCAGGTCCGTGGTCTACGCGACAGCTGATTGGTTCATCCCCGCCAAAAGTGCGATAAAACCTGCTCCTGCGGCTCCAGCCATTTTTAGAAAGCCGCGGCCAGATGTATTTTGTTTGTGTCAGGCATGTCTTTTCCCCTGTTATCTTGGATTTTCAAGTCTTGGTCTTTGGATCGTGCGCTGCAATTTCATCGATAACAGCCTGTTGGTGTGGCAAGAGCTTCTGGCGCCCATAATTCTCAATGAAGTCAAGAAACGGATCCGCAACCCCTGTGTCATGGCCCGACATGCGTTCCAGCACCGCCAAGTTGCAATAGGACACGTAAGCGACTGAATATCCGCCTTTGTGAGTCATGAACATTCGGCCCTGACAATAGGTGTCTGCGATCGCCAACAACGCGTCGGTCATGTAGGCATAGTCCTGCGAAGACAACATCATGTGTCCGAGGGGGTCCAATGCGGAGGCATCAAAGCCGGATGCCACAAAGATCATCTCTGGTTTGAAATCTTCGAGCGCAGGAGCAACAAGTTGATCAAATGCGGCACGGTGTGCACCACTACCCGAGCCGGGAAATAGCGGGATGTTCAGGTTTGCGCCTGCACCGGCGCCTGTGCCTGCCTCTGTCATACCACCGTGATTGGGCGGGAGGCGATTATCCTGATGCATGGAAGTGGTCCAGATATCCGGATCATCGTTGAAGGCGCTTTCGGCACCGTTGCAGTGATGCACATCCCAGTCCACGATAGCGATGCGTTTCAGGCCATGGATCTGGCGGGCGTGCTCGACGCCCAGAAAGCCATTTGAGAGCAGGCAAAATCCTGTCACGAGCTCTTATTCTGCGTGATGACCCGTGGTGGGGGGGCGACACAACACGTATGTATTTTCCACAGCGCCAATGTTGACGGAGTCCACTGCTTCCAGCACCCACCAACCGCCAGTTTGGCAATATCGAAACTTGCGGGACCGACCGGAGACTTGCCCCCTGCTTCGCCGCCCCCTGCCTTGCACAGCGCGTCAAGATCCGAAATGTGCTTTTGACTATGGAAGCGTAGCAGCTAGGCGCCCGTCGCAGCTCGCGCCTTGATCGAAACCAGTTCGTCTTCCATCGAGGTGACCGCGGCGAAATTGCGAAAGCAGCGTTTGATCCCGTCAATTTCAACGTGCTCTCCCGGCTGCAGAGCGAGGCCGGGTGCCACCAGCAGGTTATACCGCTGCGTGTCGTGCCACATGAATTGTACAGCGTAGACAAAGCCGGTTTTTCTTGTTCTCGCGGCTTGCTCCGGTCGTCTCCAAATTGCGCAATAATGTTACACTGCGCAGCCCGTCACGCAGCTTACATTGCAGGTTAACACCGACCCTGTGCATTCACAAATAACATAGATTTACAGATATTTATTCTGATCGCATTCGACCTTTACCTTGGCGTCGCTTGTCAGCAACGAGCCTTAAGTTTCAGACTCGACTTTTTGATTTCATGGCGGCCGCAAGCAAACGTTTGCGGATGCGGATGCGATCAAAATCTCGGTGGGGTCAGGCTCCCGCAACTATCGTAACCGACCCCAATGCCAAGATGCCCGCCAGTTCCCCTGCAAGTCCAAAGTGATGACCGTTCGGCGCGCCATTATGCGGGACCATCCGGATCTCGAAAACCAACACGCGCAGTGCCTCTGTAGCCTCCGTATGGAGGTTGGGGTCTTGAAGCGCGAACGGCAGGTGACGGATTTTGCTGCGGAAGAGGTTCGACAGGCTAGGATGCAGCCGCACGGGCGGTGGTTCAGGGCTTTCTGTCAGAAATATGGTGAGCTACTCGCGGCTTCCAGCTCTGAGATTTTGACTGTCATACTTGGCTGATACATTCCGCCTTCGATCGCGGCGAGCATGCCGCTGATTTTCTGCTCAACCTGCACCAATTCGCGCCGCGCCTTTTCACGCGCAGCGTGAGCGCCTTCGGCTTCCACATTGAAGGCACGGCGGTACTCTTCAATGAAGGCCGCGATCGGCGCGCATCGCGATATCGACCTGCTTCAGACCGCCGTTAATCACTTGGCGGCGATAGCTGGCATTGCTGTCAGAGACGTTCTGATGACTCCCTGCGGCATTGATCTCGTCAATGAACAAAATACTCAGTGACCCGGCGATGGCTTCGGCGAAAGTTGCCTGCATCGCCTTAAGCATGTCGCCGAGATGGCCGCGCCCCTGCCATTGCGCAAAGCTCGACTGGATCAGTGCCCACTGCGCAAACGCAATTCTACGGGTGTAGGCTCCGATAGACTGTGTGCCAGATCAGGGATGGCAGGAATGCAAGAAGCAGGCGCAACATCCAAAGAAATAAAGAGCGCTCCATCGTCTGGAAACCAAGGCCCTTTCTTCTTCAAATCATGTCGCCAGGCGTAAAGCTGCTGGCGGGTTACATCGTGGCGCTGCGCAACTCGGGTTAGCGATGCACCATCAACCCCGACCAACATGATGATCTCGATCTTCTCGTCATCGCTCCACCGCCACCGACGCTCAAGTCCAAGAATTTCACCCCGCATCGCACCCCCCACCTAAGAAACGTCATTAATGCCTTCATTAGACACATGCCTTAGATCAGTGGTCGAACCCTGGCAGGCGGCGGCAATGGAGCGGTTACCGGCGAGCGGCAGTTCCGAGCCCATTCTGTGAATTCGTATTCTGTACTGCGTGCGCTCGCAGCGCGGCAAATGCCGCATGAGCGAAAAAATCGGTGCCCCTGCGCAGCGGGAGTATCTTCGGCGCCATTGCGACTAAGCCGCCCAGCAAACCCTGTGCGCCAGATGCGGACGTGTAGATCAGTATACCGAAATGACCTAGGGTAATCGGGGGCGTGAACCAGTGGGTGAGGGCATTGCGGTCAGGTTTCGCGGCCGATTATCGAAGCTATTATGAGATTCATTCAACCATTGAGCCAGATCAAACCTGCCATGCGCGCTGCTGGTATGTTTTTTCTACCAAATGGAGAAACGTCAATGAAACAGTCAACTGCAATTCTTCTCGCCCTGCTTGCGGTCCAAACCCCTGCAATGGCTCAGAACGCCAACGTTGGTGCCGCACTCTATGAAAGGCATTGTTCAGTCTGTCACGGATTGGAGGCACGTGGAGACGGGCCTTTGGCCCCTGCCCTGATGATAAAACCACCCTCCCTGCGCGATCTTGCCAAGCGGCATGACGGCTTCCCATTGGAGCGCGTCGTGATGCGCCTCGACGGGCGCGACCCGCTGGTCAGCCACGGCTCTCCCATGCCTGTCTACGGGCCGTTTTTCGAAGGGGATGACACAGCGCTGAAAACAGCGAGCGGCCAGCCGATCCTGACCAGCGGCCCGATTGCCGATCTTGTGACCTATCTTCAGGACATTCAGGAGTAAGCAGTGATCAGACCCGCCCGATTGCCCAATCCGACATCTGCGGCAGAAGTGCGTCCATGACGGTCTGAAAAGCGGCGACGATGGCACGGGTGTCATCCGTGGCAAGCGTTTCTGTCTGAACAAAGCTGCGGGTGCCGATCACCCGCTGGTCGCGATCGTTGATCATGGTCAGTTCAATAGAAACGCGCACGTCGAATGTGCCGCCTCCCTGTGCCGCCACCTCGAACGCGTCGACACGCACCAATAGGGCCTTGTCAGGGACAGGCCCCGCATCGCTGCGCCCGACGTAGGCAACGCGGCCCGTCGCAGAAATGCTGCGGATCAGCAAAGTTTGCACCATTGCAGGCATCTCATCGCTCCAACGTGCATCAGGCAGATAAGTGATGACGGCGGGGTCGGGTTTTATCATGATCCGGTCAGTTGCCAAAGCCGCCGATGCCTGTGGACGGGCCACCAGCAACGTGCGCGACGTGCGGCCGCCCCTTGTGGTTTCCGCAGCGGGTTGGAGTTCAAACGTGTCCAGTGGCGCCGAGGCCTCGCTAAGCACGGAAAGCGCGCTGCAGCCGCTTAGGCCACTCAAGCAGCCCAGCAGGATCGTGCGGCAGGTAAGGTTTGCCATCGGTCTATCTCCTGTATTCGGGCACACGGTCGTCGAGTAAAAAGCGCGCCGGGTCGCGCTCGATGCGGCGCACCAGCGTGCCGAGCGTGTTTACCAGCGTGCGCGCCTCCGCCGCCAGGCGGGTGAACTCGAGCAGGCCCGTGCTGGCGAAATCGCTGAGGCCAGGCGTACTGTCCACAACTGCCGCCTGAATCTGACGCACCACCGTATCGCTGCGGGCGATCAATGCGCGCAGGTCTGCCGTGATCGCCGGTATATCCGCCGCAACATCTGTAGCGGCGCGGCTGATCTGATCAGAGGCGCTGCGGATATCCGCAATCATCGGTGCGAGGTCGGTATCTAGAACACCACTTGCGGCTTCAAATGTCGTCTGCGCAGCGCCGAGAGTGCCTTCGGCCACATCCAGCGTCTGCTCCAAAGCCGTCAGGCTGCCCTGCGCCTGTGTAAACAGCGCATTGGCCGAGGCGAGGGCCGCTTGTGCATCGACCGCTATGGGATCAAGGCGTGCTGTCACCCCGGTCACGTTCGCCGCCACGTCCTCGACCGCCGCGGCGGCGGTTGCAATCCCCGTACGGATGTCCGTCATGATCGCGGGCACCTGATCCAGCACGACCGTGTCGATGGTGGCAATCGCGTTCTTCGCGTCCGCCACCACCGCCCGCGCCTCGTTGATCAGCAGCGTGCCATCGCCATCAACCAGCGCATCGAAACTGTCGGAGGCGTCGGTCACTGCCAGAAAAGCGGTGCCAGCCTCCTGCAAGGTCGCCTCAAGCTCGGCCAGGCGGGCGTTGAGCAGATCGGCGGTATTGCCAAAACCATCCAGCGTCGCACCGGAGCGGACTTGCAGATCGGCAATTGCCGCGTTCGTCAGGGTGGCCGCCTCGGAGATCTGGGCGAGGATCGCAGGCACCTGTTCGCTCAGTATCTGCCGCGCCTGATCGAAGGTGCCTTCGACACTTCCAATCGCCTCAACCGATCCGGCAAGGGCGGTGTCTGCCGTCTCGAACGCGCCGGTGGCCGCAGATAGTGTCTCGTTCGTCCGCTCAAGCGTCGTGGTGATAGAGGCGCCAATCGCGTCCAGACGATCTGTGAACTCGGTGATCTGGACAGTCGCCTCGCGCACGGTGCCGGTGACCTGCGAAAAGTCGTCGAGTGCCTGATCGAAATTACCCGAAGATGCATCCAGATTGCGGAGGATATTGGTGACGTAAGCTCGGTTCTCGGGGCCCGTAATTGCCTGAAATTGCTCCAGCAGGCGTGTCGCTTCGGCCAGCAGATCGGGCGCGTCCTCGACCAACGCCTGCACCGTAGAGCGTCGGGACAGGATGATCGGCAATCCCTCCTCATCCGCGACCAGCGGAGGGGCGGCAGACGTTCCTCCCGAAAGCGAAATATAGGCCACACCCGTCACGCCCTGCGCCTGCAACTGCGCCACCGTGTCCGAGCGAATGGGCGTCTCCGCTTCGATCTCGATTGTGGTAAAGACCTTTGAAGGGTCTTGCGGTGCGATCTGTAAGCCGATGACCTGACCAACCGAAAGACCGTTGAAGAATACCTCGCCCGAAGGGTCGAGGCCCGAGACGTCTTCGAAGAGGATGCCATAGGTCTGGTACTGTTTGTTGACCTGCACGCTGGCAAGCCAGACAAAGAACCCCAGCGTGCCGAGGATCGCGGCGAGCGTGAAGACTCCGATGAGGATGAAGTTTGCCCGGGTTTCCATCAGGCGGCCCCGTCCTGCGCCGATTTCATCGCGGCCCGCGCACGCGGCCCGTGGAAATACTCATGCACCCAAGGATGATCGACGGCCAGCATCTCCTCCATGGTGCCGACGGCCAACACCTTGCGATCCGCCAGCACCGCGACGCGGTCGCAAATAGCGTGCAGGCTGTCGAGATCGTGGGTCACAAGAAATACGGTCAACCCCAGCGCTGCCTGCAACTGTTTGATAAGCGTGTCGAACGCGGCGGCGCCGATTGGGTCCAACCCCGCTGTGGGCTCATCTAGAAACACGATCTCGGGGTCCATCGCGATGGCGCGGGCAAACCCTGCGCGTTTGCGCATCCCGCCTGACAGTTCGGACGGATATTTCGCCATCGCGTTTTCCGGCAGGCCGACCATTCGTACCTTTATCCCGGCAAGCGTTTCGCGCAGTCGATCTTCGAGGTCGAGCTGTTCGCGCATCGGCGCCTCGACATTCTGGCGCACGGTGAGCGAGGAAAATAGCGCGCCGTCCTGAAACATCACGCCCCAGCGACGGCGCAGCGCGCGGTGCTCGGCGTCGGATGTGTCACGCACGCTTTGGCCGAAGACCTCGATCTGGCCGGCGTTTGGCTCAAGCAACCCCACAATCGCGCGCAACAGCACCGATTTGCCGGTGCCCGAGCCGCCAACGACCCCGATGATCTCGCCTCGCCGCACGTCCAGATCAAGGCCCTCATGCACCGTATGCGTGCCGAACCGCGTCACCAGACCGCGCACGCGGATAATGGAATCATCTGAGATTTGGATCACACACCCACCACCGCAAAAAAGATTGAGAACATTGCATCCATAACGATTACCATAAAGATCGACAACACAACCGAGGCAGAGGTCAGACGGCCCAGCGATTCCGCATTGCCGCCCACTTTCATGCCCTCATAGCAGCCGATGATGCCGATGATCAGTGCAAAAAACGGCGCTTTGATCATGCCCACCGCAAAGTGCCACACATCCGTGTTGCTAACCAGCCGCGACTGGAACACCGCGGGCGACACCCCCAATTCAATCCACGACATCAGTGCACCGCCGAGCAGGCCCGAGATATTCGCGATGAACCCAAGCGCGGGCAGCATCAGCATCAGCGCCAGAACGCGCGGCACCACAAGGATCGTCACCGGATCAAGGCCAAGCGTGCGCATGGCGTCGATCTCTTCGCGCATCTTCATCGACCCAATGGCGGCGGTAAATGCAGAGCCTGAGCGCCCCGCCACGATGATCGCCGTGAGCAGGATGCCCAGCTCCCGCAGAATGGAAATGGCAATGAGGTCGACCACAAAAACCTCTGCCCCGAACTGGCGCAGCTGCGCAGATCCCTGAAATGCCAGCACAACACCGATCAGAAATGCCATCAGGGCCACGATGGGCACGGCGCTCACACCGATCTCCTGGCAGTGGTGCACGACCGAGGTGAGCCGAAGGCGGCGGGGATGCCGCAGGATACCGCCCAGTGTGGCAACCACCTGGCCCAAAAACGATGTCAGTTCGACCGCCATGCGCCACCCGTGCATGACCCTCTGGCCGAAGACTTCCAGCTTGTCCGCAAGGCTCAGTGGTTTGTCTGCGGCCGGTTCATCGGGCGGCATGTTGCGCGCAATCGTGTCGATCAATTGCGCCTGCGCTGATTTTGCCCCGATTATCTCAAGTTCGGACCCTTGCCGCGCGGTGTGCCTTTGGCGATCCACCAGAAACCAGGCACCTGCGGTGTCTATCTGCGTCAAGCCACTGACATCTAGTCGGGAAACACCGTCCGCAATGCGGCGGTCAAGCTGCTCAACCGTGTCGATCAACAATTGGCCAGCCAGCACAAGTGTTCCATCTTCGACGGAGGCGGTGACGCGTTTTGCAGACATAGTTGATCGCTCCATTTCAGCGGCCTCGCTCTGAGTGGAAATCAGCCTGCGCGTTCTGCACCCGAGGCAATGCTATAGGGCAGCTTGATGCTTGTCTTGATACATATCAATCAATCTGCGCCCACTGCGTGCGAAAAGTAGGGTTAAAGCTGATCAGGGAGCACTACGATGCAAACAAGAGCACTTACCGTTGCCGCCGTTTTCGGACTCCTTCTCACCGCAAGCACAGAGCTTGCGGCAATTGCAGGTGAGGCTGTTACTACCTGTGATGCGGTAGCAGGTGGGCAACTTGTCTATAAGAAGGAATGTGCACGATGTCACGGTGTCGCTGGCCAAGGCAGCGGCGCTGCTTCGGCGGAATAGGGTGGTGTGCCTGCGTATCTTGTGGGTCTGAGCGCGCGCAGCGGCGGCACTTTCCCGCGCGCCTATGTCCCGGTAATACATTTTTGGGATGACCGAGCAGAATGCTCTGGCCGAGCCGATGCCCGATTTCGCGCGCATCGGGTTGCGCCACGTCTATCCAGATGGTGGCACTGAGGATGAATTTCTGGGTCGCGACCTCGAAAGCATGCTGGACTCACTTGAGGACATTCAGCGGTAAACCGCAACCCGGGCATCCCAGTGCGTTGCGCAGGCAACTGCTCTGTTCAGGCTGCCTGCGCGCAGCGTTTGCACAGGGGGGCATAGGGGACCGCCTCCAGCCGCGCGTCTGAAATGGGCTCCTCGCATTTTGCGCAAATGCCGTACGACCCCTCCTCGATCCGCTTCAGCGCCAACCGAAGCAGGGAGACCTCTTTCTGGGCAGCTGCACCGAGACCTTCCAGAACCTCGTCGTCCTCAATGTCGATGGCTTGTTCGTTCAGAGCCGCCGACCGAGGTTCGCCGAGCTCATGGTCCACCTCGTGCAAGCGCACATCCAGTTCGGCAAGCCGCTCGATAATGAATTTCTTGAAGTGGTTCAAGTCTGGCATGGTGTGTCCTCCTTCAGGTGTTTGAAGAAGACTAAGGCGGACAGGACATAAGCGGATTGATCGGTGTCAATGCCGCCGCGCGCGTGTCGGCAATTTGAACGCCTCGACCAGAATTGCGGTGAAGAGCCCAAAGGTCAGTAGTCCTTGGGTCGCGGTCATTCCCGCCGAAAGCCGCCATCCAGGCTCAGGCACCACATCGCCGTAGCCCACAGTCGTGAACGAAGCGATGACGAAATACAGCGCGGCCTCAACGCTGTCTAACAGGTCGAGAGCGAGATAAAGCGCGGCCCAGCGCCAGAAGAAGCCGGTCAACACCAAGATAATCCAGAGCGCAGCCGCCACCGTCAGATCATAGAACAGCGGCAGCTAAGCGTAGCCGAGGGCGTCGGTCTCGTCGAGCCACCGCAGCAAATGGGACGCCACGCTGAACAGCGCGATAGAGATGCCCAGCGAACCGATCATCATGGCCAGCCCGATAAACAGCGCGAAAAACTCTGCTACTTTGCCGGTTGCGCGCGCGGCGTGTCCCAATTTAGTATCGCACCCGTCCCGATTATCCCGACGATCAGCGCCGTGGTCAGCAGAGGCGCGGCAGAAGGCACTTCGATGGCCGGCAGTCCGCCGGCAAAGGCGAAGTAGACCCACGGCCCGGCGACCATCCCCGTCGGCATTTCCGCGCGCCAGGTCCAGTAATACCGGCTGGCAGGCCAGATCGCGCCCGCCAGTATCCCGGTCGCTCCCATGATCCGCCCATGCAACGGCATCAGGCAAACTGCGGCAAGGTCGATCAATACGCCCCCAAAAGCGAGGCGAGCGGTGCAAACGTCATCTCCATGGCTTACAGCTTGCAGGTTGAGAGGCCGACGAGCCGGTAGAGCGGGCAGAACCGGAACAGCGCTGTCGCCATAAGGATCACGCCAACCGCCATGCTGCCATAGGCGAAAGCGGCGCTTGACCAGATGGCGGGCATGTTCAACAGCGGCAGGAAGAAAAGCGCAAGGCCGATCAAGGCTCTGATCAGGCGGTCTGGGTTTCCGAGGTTCGCTGTCATGTCCGTGTCCTTTGTGTTGTAGGTGCCTCAGAGTATCCGCCGCACGATACGCCTGTCGGTGATTTAGTCACAGCGCGTCTGCAAGACGTTTGATTGCAGCACTGTCATGCAACTCGATCGTGCTGCGGCTCAGGCTCAGCCAGCCCCGTCGCTCGAATTCCTTTAGCTGCCGCGAAATTACCTCCCGCGCGGTTCCCAGCTCGATCGCCAATTGCTGATGCGTCAGGTGCAGCATGTTCTGTAAATCTTGCAACTCTAGCAGTTTTTGCGCCACGCAGATGTCCATGCGTTTGAACGCGATATCTTCGATCACCATAAACAGATCCGTGATCCGCTTCGAATAAGCCTCGAAGACAAAGGCGCGGAACTCTTTGGAGACCGACATCAATTCGTCGAAGGCGTCGCGCGGGATCAAGATCGCCTCTACATCCGTCTCGGCGATCCCTTCAGCGGAGTATTCCTCATAGGCCAGCAGGCACGCCGTGGTCAGCACGCAACTCTCGCCCGCATGTACCCGGTAGAGAACGATTTCGCGGCCCGCCTCCGACAACTGCTGGACACGCACCGTCCCTGATACCAACAGCAAAAGGTTCTCGGCCGCATGCCCCGGCCCGAAGATCACCGCGCCGTTGCTAAGCGCGGCAAAGGTCGCCCGCCTATCCAGCAGGTCCGAAACAGTCGGCGACAGGCCCGCCAGGCCGGGGAATTTATGCCGCCATGTAAGATCTTTGAGCATATGTTGATCCTTTTTGTGGGTACTTTACCGCGCAATCGGACGGCGGGCATTGATTTTCGTCAAAGCGCACTTTGCAAAACAGATGGGAGCATTTCAGGGATATCTTCTGCGATCAAACCAGGGCCGAATTGCCCCGCGCACCGGAAATGCAGGTCTGTTGCGACGGCAGCCGCGTCGAAGGCGGTAAACCCCCGCGCGAGAAGGCCGGTGACGAAACCGCTCAGCACATCGCCTGAGCCTGCCGTCGCCAGCCAAGCCGCATGGGGGCGACTTTTGGAGGAAACCACCGTAGTTTGGCCATCGGGCGCGGCGATGATGGTTTCAGGCCCTTTGAACAGAACGACACAGCCCGCTTTTTCAGCGGCATAGCGCGCGAGGGATCGACGGTCTGTGGTCTTGTCGAACTGATCGGGAATGTATCTCTTCAGCTCCCCTTCATGCGGTGTCAGAACGGTTTGCCCGTTCGTAATTTGCGGTAGGCTGTCGGCACTCATCAATGTGATCGCATCGGCATCGAGGCACATGGGTCTCCCCGCCCTGATGCAATGGCACAGCACGTCGCGCGCATGATCATCAAGGCCGAGGTTCGGACCGATACAGACGGCACTGACCTTCAACGACATCAGGCGCTCCGGCACCTCATCCACATCCGCATACGGCTTGACCATGATCGCGTTCAACTGCGCCGCATGCTCTGCCAATGCGCTACGCTGGCACAGGACACTGACCAACCCCGACCCGATCCGCAAAGCACCGCGAGCGGCCAGCCGAGCGGCACCCCCCTGCCCCGCGGGCCCGGAAAGGATTGCAGCATGACCATAGGCATATTTGTGCCCGTCACCGCATTTGCTTAATGCTGCCCAATGCGCATCAGTCATCTGAAAGCTGGCGGTCTCGGATAAGGACATCTCTGGTTTTCCTATTGAAAAGGCGCATGCCCCCCATAGGCCATTTGCGAGGCAGACGAATTGAGATGGACCAATTTCCATGCTGCGAAGTCGCATAGAAGGCGCTCTGAGAGGAGTGGCCTGTGACAGAAGTTGTGTTTAGAACCCAAGGCGTGTCGAAAGTCTACGCGACGAGTGTTGTCAAAGTCTATGCTTTGGCAGGTATCGATCTGGAGCTGCAGGGCGAACTGACGGTCCCGCTCGGCCCGTCGGGCAGCGGCAAATCAACGTTGCTGAATATCCTTGGCGGTTTGGATCACGCAACAGACGGTAGCGTATGGTTTGAGCAGACGGAGCTCACGCATCTGCACGAGCGTGACTTAACCAGATATGACCGCGATCCCTTGGGCTTTGTGTTCCAGTTCTACAATCTTGTGCCCAGCTGACCGCGCGCGAGAGTGCACAGCTGGCCTTAGATGTCGGGAGGCGAGCAGCAGCGCGGAGCCATTGCGCGCGACATCACCAACCGCCCCCAGATCCTGCTCTGTAACGAGCCGACAGGCGCGCTCGACAGCACCACGGGCGAACAAGTGCTGGAGGTTCTGCGCGAAATCAACGAGCGATCCGGGACCGCCATCGTCGTCATCACCCACAACGCCGAGATGCAGCGCATCTCGCATGGGATGATCTTTTTCCAGGACGGCAAAATAAGCGAGATGGTTGTGAATGACACTCGCCTGGGCCCGTCCGAGATAGCGTGGTGAGCGGCATTCAGGCAATCGCCCGCAAATTACTGCGGGATTTGAAACGGCTCTGGATACAAACCGTCGCCATCTCGCTTGTGCTGGACTGCGGTTTGGCGATCCTGCTGACCTCGGTCGGGATGTAGACCGCGCTGTTCGAGACGCGCACCGCACATTGCGAGCGCAACCGCTTTCCCTTATCGGAAGGTCGAAACTATGAGAACGGACTCCAAACTATCAGGCGGGCTTGACGCGAAATGGCACGCCGCATTGGGGCAGCTGACAGGCGGGCTATCGCCCACGGCGATTGCGACAGCCTATATGGATTGGTGGCTGCATCTGACCGACTCCCCGCAAAAGATGAAGCGGGCGTTGGACAGCGGGGCTGCGCCTGATCAAAACGATCCCCGGTTCAAGGATCCGGCATGGGAGAGCTTTCCCTACAACGTGCTGTCGCAAAACTTTCTGGCCGCGTAGAACTGGTGGAATGCTGCAACGACCGGCCTGCATGGGGTAGATCCGAAACATGCGAACATTGTTAACTTCGCGGCGCGGCAATGGCTTGATATGTTTTCGCCCTCTAATCTCGCCGCAACGAACCCCTGATGCGCGAGCGTACCCAGCAGGAGCACGGCCACAACCATGTACGCTGGATGCGCTACTGGATTGAGGATTTTATCCGGAGGCTTGCGAAGACGCCGCGCACGTCAGGTGAATATGCGGTCGGCGAGACTCTGGCGCCAACCCCCGGCGATGCGGTGATGCGCAACGATCTGGTGGAATTGATCCGCTACCGTCCCACAACCACTGAACTGCGCCCCGAGCCGATCCTAATTGTTCCGGCGTGGATCATGAAATACTATATTCTTGACCTAACGGCGCAACGCTCGCTTGTCGCCTACCTGCGCGATCAAGGGTTTGAGGTGTTCATCCCGTCGTGGAACACCCCCGATGAAGACGATGCTGACCTGTCGATGCAGGATTACATCGACCTCGGCGTAGGTTCCGCCGTCGGCTACATCAAAGCGATGGGGGGGGGCGCGCGATTGCATGCTGCGGGGTATTGTCTGGGCGGCACGTTGTTGGCGATTGCCACAGCGGCCATGTCGCGGGACGACGATCACAGCTTTGCCAGCAGGCGCCTTTTGGCGGCACAGACGGAATTCTCCGAGCCGGGGGAACTGGGCCTGTTTATCAACGAGAGTCAGGTCGCATTTCTCGGGGATATATTGGCCTCCCGCATGCCCGCGCGGATGCATTCGGAGTATCTGCGGCAGCTCTTTCTGGGCAATAATCTGGCCAACGGGCGCCTCAAGGTGGACGACAAAGCGGTCGCGTTGAGCGATATTCGTGCGGACATCTATTGTGTCGCCACCGAAGCCAAGCACGTGTCGCCGTAGCCGTCGGTTTGTAAGCTGTCCCTGCTGACGGATACGGATGTTACCTTCGTCCGCGCCAACGGCGGTCACAATGGCGGAATCCTGTCAGAGCCGGGCCACGCAGGCCGACATTTCCGGTCCGGGCAGAAGGCAGAGGGCGATACGCACGTCACAGCCGCCGAATGGCTTGCGGCCCACGCGCCCGAAAACGGATCGTGGTGGCCCCATTGGGCTGAGTGGTTGCGCACACATAGCGGCGCGAAAACAACTATCGCGGCCCCCAAAGGCACTCTGGTGGCCGCGCCTGGTGGCTACGTATTGGGTTAGAGGCCGTGGTCAGCTCTCTTTTTTCGCAAGGAAATTGGTGCCCATCTCGACCAGCTTGCCAGTTTCAGCATGATACTGATCCATGGCCTTTTGCATGAACTGCACCTGAATGTGCTGCAATTCACCGATCTTCTTGCACTGCAGCATTTCGTGCTGGGTTTTCACATCTTCCTTGATCCGCTCCGTTACGAATTGCGCGACTTCCGCGCTCATGTCGCTGACTGCTTCGATCTAGGCTGTTCCCATGCCCGTCATATTGCCGATCCCAGCCGCCTGAAGCTCAATAATGGCGTTGAGGGGCGCGTCTGCTGTGGTTGGAGTCTTGTCCTGGGGTTGTGACTTATCGACCATATCTGATTCTCCAGTTTGGGGTGATACGGGCTCAGCCTACGGGATGGGGAAGAGCAGTTTTTGATCTCGCTCAATCGGCAACGATCGACGTGAGCGATACCCGCAAGAGGTGTATCTGCAAGAGGTCCGACATGGCTGAAATGACGCTGCACAGGGGTCTGGATGATGCCGAGGTTATGTCTGCCCGCAACACCCGTGGCTGGAATGAGCTGCCTGCGGTGCAACAAACAGGCCCCCTGCGCGTGCTGCTGCGGTGGTTCTCTAGCTTTCTTGTAGTGATCCTGGGCATCGCTGCCATTGTCGCTTTTGCGCTTGGAGAACGGGTGGATGCGCTGACCATCAGCTTGGTGGTCTCGCTGAATGCGAGGCTGGGCTTTGTTCAGGAATGGAAGGCCGAGACGGCACTGTGCGCGCTACGCGAGATGCCGTCCCCGCAGGCCGTGGTCCTGCGCGCAGGGCGCGAGCAGGTTATCGCCACCAGAGAGATCGTACCGGGCGACATCCTGATCCTGGCGCCGGGCACCAAGGTCGCTGCAGATGCCCACATCATCCGCGCGGCGGATCTGTCGGTGGATGAAGCGTGCTGACAGGAGAATCCGTGCCCGTCGCAAAAGGCGATGAAGACCAAAGCACAGATGCTTTTGCAGGCACGTCGATCACCTCAGGACGAGCGGAGGCGCTGGTAACGCAAACAGGGATCGCCACCGAATTCGGCAAGATAGCACATTTGACGGGATCGGTCGGCGCCAAAACCACAAACCTGCAAAACAAGCTGGGGCATCTGGCCCGTCAGCTAGTGCTCGCTGCGGTCTCCGTTGCGGGAGGAGCTGCAGGCCTTGGCATCTGGCTGGGGCGCGACCTGACTGAGATGGTGATGACGGGCCCTTCGCTGTCGGTTGCGATGGTGCCCGAAGGCTTGCCCGCCGTTGTCACCATCACGCTGGCGCTGGGGGCCACCGCCATGGTGCGCCAAACGCGCTCGCGCGGCGATTGCAGGCGGTCGAGGCACTGGGCGCGGCCTCTTTTATCTGCAAGGACAAGACCGGCAGGTTGACCGAGAACAAGATGACCGCAACCCAGATCTGGACGCTGGACTAACGCTATGATGCGACGGGCACAGGATATGATCCTGCGGGGCATATCGCGTTTGACGGCGCTCGAATTCGCGCCACTAATGATACAGTCTTGGCCGCGCTGCTCAAGACAGGGCTCTATTGCAGCCACGCACATCTCACCCGCGACGGAAATGTCTGGCACATGGTCGGCGCACCGACCGACGGCGCGCTCATTCCGCTGTGCTACAAGGGCCGGTGCGACCTGCCCAAAGAGGCCAACTTGCTGGCCGAGCTGCAGTTCAGCAGCACGCGAAAGCGGATGTCGGTGCTCTATCAATCGGGCGCGACGACCGAGGTTTTGACCGAAGGTGCCCCCGAGCGGGTTCTTGAGGTTTGCACCCATGTGATGAAGCATTCATGGGTGCGGCCCCTCTCCGATGCCGACCGGACCAATATCGAGGCCGCCTATGCCCGGCTTGCACAACAAGGCCTGCGCGAGACGGGGTTTGCTCGACGGGACGCGACCGATCATCAGATCATCGAGGAGGGCATGACATTTCTTGGGCTGGTCGGCCACATCGATCCGCCCCGTGCCGAAGTGCGCGGTGCAATCGCAATGGCGCAGTCTGCGGGTCTTCGCGTCGTGATGATCACGGGCGACAGCCCAACCACGGCGCAGGCCATCGCCGAACAGCTGTCTTTGAGTGTCGCGCGCCACCTCACCGGGGCGGAGCTCGACGATCTGGATGACATGCAACTGAGTGATATGCTGTACGGCGATGTTCTGTTTGCGCGCACAAAGCCCGAACAAAAGATGCGGATCGTGTCCGCCCCGCAAGCGCAGGGGCAGATCGTCGCCATGACGGGCGACGGCGTCAACGATGCCCCTGCCCTGAAACAAGCCGACATCGGCGTGTCGATGGGGATCAGGGGAACGGATGTCGCTAAAGACGCCTCTGATCTGGTTCTGCTGGACGATAACTTCGCCACCATTGTGCGCGCCATCGGCGAGGGGCGGCGACAGTTCGCGAATGTGCAGAAATTCGTGCGCTATCTGCTGTCCTCGAACGCGGGCGAAGTCACTGCCCTTGTCATCAATATCGCCATCGGTGGCCCACTGGTCTTCCTAGCCACGCAAAGCCTCTGGATGTACCTTGTTACCGATGGCGTCACGGCCGTGGCCCTGAGGCTTGAAAAATCGGAGCCCGAGCAGATGCAACAGCGCCCCCGCGAAAAACAAACCCCTATTCTGGGCGGTGGGGGGCCTTCTCACGATCCTTCTGCTGGGCAGCTATACGGGGCTTTCGACTCTCTGAATTTTCTTTCACCTGATGGACCTCGGGGTCGATCTGGCCCGCACTACCGCCTTCACGGCGATGGTGGTCTTTGAGAAAGCCAGCGTCTTTGCTTTCCGCTCGCTGCATCTGACATGCTGGCGCATCAGGTGGCTCAGCAATCCGTTTCTGCTGGGGGCGCTTGCAGCAACGCTGGGCGCGCAGGTTCTGGCCGTCTATTGGCCAGCGCTGCAGGTTTTGTTGCATACGGTTACCATCGGGGTGAATGAATGGCTGCTGATCAGCGCTTTCGCCCTTCCGATCATTATGGTGCCCGAGCTTTTGAAAGCGCTGCGCCCTACCATTCTATCGCGCAAAATAATACGCGGCGACGCTGACTAGGAACGTCGCCAGCACCAGAATCTGAGCAAGCCCAATCGCGGCTTGCGGCGCACGAGCAGCCCGGTCAGATAGATCGCCGTGACCGCGAGCCCGAAGGCAAGCGCAAGCCTGACGGTGCGCGATGTATCTTGCGGGACGGGCCCTGCGTGAAACAGAAGATCAGCCGGAAGGACCGGCAACAGACCAAAGACCAGAATGGCAAAACAGGCCGCAGCAGCCTGCCAAATAAGACCCGTGTTTCCAGTGGCGCAATTCCCCGTCGGGGCAGGAAACGCGAGCGGATCGGGATCGGGCACCCAATCGCTGTGGCCGTCGTATCCTCGCAGCAGCCAGATTGCACCCCCATAGATCACCGCGATCACTATGCTTCCCAGACCAGCGCCTGCAATCACAAAGATCTCGCCCAAAGATATGATTTTAAGGCAGCCGAAAGCAGAGATACGAGCGGCCTACCCTCCAACGCATGGTTGGCTTTGCGCGGATAGTGGGTAATCGGGCCACGCGCCCAAAAACCCGCCATCGCCAAGATCGCGGTTTGCCACGCGGTGCCCCCGAAAAGGTTATTCAGCACCAGATCAAGCGACTGGTGAACCGCCGCGGTGAGCGTTGTAGCGACCTTTGGCAAGGAGGTCGCGAGCGACAGTAACAGTAAACCGACCCATGATTTCGCCAGCTTGTACAGATCCGCCAACGCATAGGTTAGCCGCGCACCTGCGATCCAGACGCAAGCAGCGCATGCGGTAAAAGCCAAAAAGCTCTTCAAAAGGGCCGTTGCAGGCACATGGATTCCTTAGGAGTAAGCCAGATTTGCTGCGCGCGTTTGATCTGCCTCAAAGGCCAGGCGATACGCAACGATACGATTGCCCCATGAGCAAGGAACACGGACACAGCCCGCGCGAGATTACCCGACGCCTTTCCGAAGGTCAGCGGTACAGCCCTTTGAAAGACACTATTTATGGCGGGATTGATGGTGCCGTCACGACTTTCGCCATCGTTGCAGGGGTCGAAGGGGCGGGGCTCCCGCACAGCATCATCGTGGCGCTGGGGCTGGCTAATGTTCTGGCGGACGGATTTTCCATGGCAGCCAGCAATTATTCCGGCACCAAAGCCGAGCTTGATGACCGCAAACGCATCATCGAAATCGAAGAGCGCCATATTGCCGAACACCCCGAAGGCGAGCGCGAGGAATTGCGCCAGATCCTTGCGATGCGTGGGTTGTCGGGGACCGTACTGGAACAGGCAACCGATGAGATCGCGCAGAGCAATGAAAAATGGATCGGTCTGATGCTGACGGATGAATACGGATTGGCGCGCGACGACCCGCACCCGCTTCTCGCGGCATGCGCGACATTCGGGGCCTTCCTGCTTGCCGGTGCAGTGCCACTGGTCCCCTTTGTGTTGGCTATGCCTGATCCCTTTGCGCTGTCGGTCTACGCAACGCTGCTCACGTTTTTCCTGATCGGCGCCGCCAAAAGCTGCTGGTCTTTGTCCAAATGGTGGCGATCGGGCACGGAAACCCTGCTCATCGGCGGGTTGGCGGCCCTTTTGGCCTATGGCGTCGGGGGATTTTTCCACCCGGGTTAGCCGCGGTTGAGCAAAGTCAATTTAGCATCTGCGCAAGCGTCTAGGATGAAGATAAGGGTGGGTTAAATCATGTTCGCAAACGCTGTAAAACTGTTTTCAATCGACGGCTTCGACGTCAAGGTCGACCCAAGCTGGGTCATCATCGCAGCACTAGTCACATGGAGCCTGTCGCAACAGTATTTCCCGGATGCTCTGCCGGGCTACGCGCAGGGCACCTATGTTGCGATCGGGGTCGTTTCCATGCTGGGGCTCTTTGCTTCGCTGCTGTTGCACGAGCTGGCCCATTCCGTCACCGCCCGCCATCTGGGCGTGCCGATCAAGTCGATCACCCTTTTCCTCTTCGGCGGTGTGGCAGAGCTGGAATCGGAGCCAAAATCGGCGCTGTCGGAGCTCTGGATCGCGATTGCAGGCCCTTTGATGTCGCTCGCGCTTGCATTCGCGTTCTGGAGCCTGTCAGGAACAGCCGCCATGATTGGCATTGCGCCCGCGGGTGTCGCAGTTCTGTCCTATCTTGCGTTCATCAATCTGGTACTGGCGCTTTTCAACATGTTGCCCGCGTTTCCGCTGGATGGCGGGCGCGTGCTGCGGGCTTATCTGTGGCATCGTTCTGGCGATGTGCTGGAGGCAACCCGCGCTGCGTCGCGTTCGGGAACGGTCTTTGCCTATATGCTGATGGCGCTCGGGTTGAGCGCCCTGTTTCAGGGCGCGATTGTTGCGGGCCTGTGGTATATTTTGATCGGCGGCTTTGTTTTAGCAGCAGCGCGCGCGGCCTATACCAGCCAACTGACCAATATCGCCTTTGCCGGGCATCGGGTGTCTGAACTGATGGCGCGTGATCCGATCACAGCGCAACCCGAGATGACGCTTTGCGCCTTGGTGAACGAGATCATGCTGCGCCACAACGTCAGCTTTGTGCCCGTGACAGAAGGCACCTTGATTTTGGGCCATATCGACGGGTCGGTTCTGGCGAGTATCGACCGCGAAAACTGGGCGAACACGCGGGTCGGCGATGTCTTTGTTGGCCTCCAAGACGCAGTCATGATCTCGCCGGACATGCGCCTGCCCGATCTTATGCAGAGGATCGCCAAAACGGGACAGCGCAAATTCATGGTTGTGGAGGATCACCAGCTGCAAGGTGTGATCACCCTGTCCGACCTGACCGCATACCTCAACCAAACGGCACAAAAGCGAGCCCCGTAAAATGGACCGACATGCGCGTCCGAAATCACCTCACTTCCATCTTGCGCCCAAGGCGCGGCATTTGGCAGGCTCAGGCAAAAGGGGATATCTTCCATGGTCGAAACCGCAACCGACAGCGCCATTTTGCACGCCATCATGGAGGCGGCCACGGATGCCATGGTCGTATCGGATCAGAAGGGCAAGATCCTGCGCACGAATACAGCCACCGCGCGGATGTTCCAATTCGATCGGGCCGAAATGCTGGGCCAAAGCGTCAACATGCTGATGCCCGAGGCGCTTGCTGCATTGCATGACGGTTTCATGACCCATCATATTAAAACTGGCGAAAAGCGGATCATCGGCATTGGCCGCGATGTCGAGGGGCAGCGCAAGGACGGCTCAATCTTTCCGCTGCACCTTTCGGTTGGGCATAGCGTGGTCAGGGGCGACCGCATCTTCATCGGTATTCTGCATGATCTGACCCATCGCAAGGCCACCGAAGACGCGCTGGCGCGGTCGCAGCGTCTGGATGCGATTGGCAAGATGACGGGCGGGATCGCCCATGATTTCAACAATCTGCTGACGATCATTACCGGCAATCTGGAACTGTTGGAGATGCGCGGCGCAGACGCCCGACAGGTGCCGCTGATCAAGGACGCACTTGAGGCAGCGGAGTCGGGAGCGGGCCTGACGACGCGCATGATGGTGTTTGCGCGGCGCAGCAATCTCAAGCCCGTGACGGTAGATTTGCGTGAGGTTTGCGCGAACACTCTGGCGCTGCTGAAACGTACCATCGGGGCAACGTATCGGATCAAAACTGACTTTGCACCAACCGTCGATCCGGTGATGATCGACCCGGTGCAACTACAATCGGCGTTAATGAACCTCGCTCTGAATGCGCGCGATGCGATGTCCGTTGGTGGTGAATTGCTGGTGTCTGTCGCGAATGTCAAAATCGACGACAGCTATATGGCCCAGGAAACGGATATCGAGCGAGGCGACTACGTGCGTTTGTCGGTCAGCGATAACGGCGCGGGCATGAGCATCGAGGCGCAGCGCCGCGCGTTTGAGCCTTTCTTTACGACAAAAACCGATAGCGGCGGCACTGGCTTGGGGTTGGCGATGGTTTACGGCTTTGTGCGGCAAAGCGGTGGCCATGTGACACTGTACAGTGAGGTTGGCTTGGGCACGAGCTTTGGCCTGTACTTTCCTGCTGTGAGGGCGGGCAACGGAGCCGCGGGGGCGAGCCCCGCAGCGACACTGTCGCATGAACCGCCCCGCGGAAAAGGCCAGACGATCCTCGTGGTAGAAGACAACGTACGGGTGCGCAAACTGTCAATCGAGCGCATTCGTGATCTGGGGTTTGCAACGCTGGAGGCGGAAAGCGGGGATCGCGCCTATGAAATGCTCAGAAGCGGCGCAGAAGTCGATCTGGTGTTTTCCGATCTGGTCATGCCCGGCGAGCTGAATGGTTATGACCTCGCAGCGAAGATTGCAGCCGAGTTTCCGACACTCAAAATTTTGCTGACGTCAGGCTACGCCAGCGACGTGATCACCAGCGCGATGGCGCAGGGGCATTCCTTCGACATTCTGCACAAACCCTACAGACAATCGGAGCTCGCGCAGCGGCTTCAGGCGCTTTTGGCTGAGACCGCCGACGATTGAACCGCCTTCACATCGCAGGCAAAGGTATACCCGATCCCGCGCACCGTTTTGATGAGCTTGGGGTCCGACGGATCACGCTCGATCTTCTTGCGCAAGCGGGCAACCTGATTGTCGATGGTGCGGTCCAGAGGGCTCCATTCGACCCCGCCGGTCATATCCATCAGCTGATCGCGCGACAGCACACGTTTGGGCCTGCTCAGAAACACGTTGAGCAGTTTGAAATCGCCGCTGGTCAGATCACAAGGCGCGCTGTCGCGGTCGATCAACTCAAGCCGGTCTGGGAAGGCGTTCATGCCGTCGAATGCGTATTGAGCAACACCTTCTGCTTGTTGTGCCTCCAGGCTTGGCGCCTGCCCTGACGATCTGCGCAAGACGCTGCGGATGCGCGCAAGCAGCTCGCGCATATGGAAGGGTTTGGTAATATAGTCATCCGCGCCTACCTCCAGCCCGACGACGCGGTCAATCACATCGTCCTTGCCAGTCACCATAATGATCGGCACCTGCGATATGGCGCGAATCTGACGGGCTATGTCCACGCCATTATCGGCGCCGAGATGAAGATCAAGGGTGATCAGGCTCGGCGGAGTCTGAGCAATCATTTGCATCACCTCGGCTGCTGTCTGCGCTTCGAGCACCCGTGCCCCTTCATCCTCCAGCACATTGCGCAAGAGGTTCCTGATCTTGGGATCGTCTTCTACAACGAGAATCGTTTGAACTTTCATAGTTTCTCAATCTCTCGTGCTTGGGTTGCGGGTATTTATACGCGCTGCCCCCTTGCAAGACGCGACAAATGCCTGCGCGTTACAAAACGATACAAAAAACCACCTCAGAAACGTATTTCAGAATACACTGACAAATCAAGGTGGCCTCAAATCATAGTTGAGGTCTGCCCAGATGTATGTCACGATTCCTAGCGAAACGAGCAGCAAAGCACCGATGGCGCCTGTTGTCTGTGCAACACCCAAGTCCGCCGAAGCCCGCCTGAAACCGGGTGGCTGCCTCTATTTAGAGGGCGATCAGGTCGAGTGGCTTTATCAGGTGACCAGCGGTGTTGTTCGCTTGACCCGGCTGTTGGCGGATGGCCGCCGACAGGTCATTGCCTTTGGCTATCCGGGCGATATCGTCGGGTTCCCTGCGGATAATCTCCACCACACCGATTGCGAAGCATTGACAGACGTGCGCCTGCAACCTTTTCGCCGTACCCATCTGGAAAGTGGCAAAGGAGATCCCGAATTGCATTGCGCCCTGCTGCAAGCCGCGCTGCGCGAGATCGGCGCGATGCAGGACCACTTCATGATGCTGGGGCGCAAATCGGCGACTGAAAAGCTCGCGTCCTTTCTATGCGCATTGGCTGAGCGTGTCGGCGAGGATCTCGGCGCCTTCCGCCAGATCTACTTGCCCATGAGCCGCTCTGACATTGCCGACTTTCTAGGCCTGACCACCGAAACCGTCAGCCGCACATTTACCCAGCTGCGCAAGAGCCAGATCATCGCGATCGACAATATACACACGGTCATCATCCAACGCCCCACAGCGCTGCTCGGCCTTGCGGAGGGGTGCGACGACTGAGCCCACCGCTTAAACAGCATCCCCTTTTCGCGTCGATCGACCCGCTAATCTGCGCACCCGCGATGAAGATATCATCGGCCGTACAGGTCACTACCCTTTCGGCAGTGGCCGAATGCATCAAATTCCGCGCCCTTATTTGATCGGAATCAATCGACCTTCTGCGCGCGGTGCTACCTAGGGGCTGGAACATTTGGTTTCGCCTGCCATGAAAGGAGACCGCACATGTCACGGCAAACACTTCCCCAAACACTGCAATTCGCAAATAAGACCGCGCTCTTCCCGACGCTACAAAAGAAAATGATCCGCCTCTTGGATGAGTTCAAAACCAGCTTTCCAAAGCTTGAGGATGCGGGGCAATCCGCCGTTGCGGGTACTTCCTTTCCCGCCATCAACGTGGTCGAGACCTACGGCGCCGTCGAGGTCAGCGCCGAGGTGCAGGGCGCAGAGGAGAGCGATCTTGATCGGACCGTCTCGGGTGAGACACTGATCCTGAAGGGCAAGAAAACCGCGGATCATGAAGATAAGAAAGATGGCTTGCACCTGATTGAGCAGGACTACGGCAGTTTCCGCCGCCAGATCCCTCTTGGATTTGCGCCCGAAGAGGGGGCAGTCAGGCCGGAACTCGCGGATGGCATTCTCAAGCTGACCATTGCCAAACCCTCAGCGAGAAAGGCTGCCTTACAGAAAATCAACATCAAGAAAAGCTGACACACGCAGAGGCGTCATAAACGCGCCCCTCGAATATAGCACAAAGGAGTATCGCCATGGCCCCCAAGACAATTCTGGTCTGCCTCACCACGCCCGATCACGCAGATACGCTGATGAAGGTTGCCGTGCCGCTGGCCCGCAAACACCGTGCGCACCTCATTGGGCTGCACACCATCGAGGCGCTGGTGGTGTACCCCGGCATCGCCATGCACATCCCCGATACGGCCTTTGCCGAGTTCAATGACAGCCAGAGGGCAGAGGCGAAAGTGATCCGGGCGGTGTTCGAAAAACACACCGGCGCAGAAGACTTCGTAAGCGAATTTCGCCTCGTGCGGACCGAAGCGCAATCGGCCAGCGAACGGATGATCGAGAGCGCACGCGCCGCCGATTTGGTGATCATGGCGCATGAGGACAAGAACAGCGATCGATACGATCAGCGTCATGCCCAATCGCAGGTCATCCGCGAAAGCGGGCGGCCTGTAATCGTGGTGCCATTGGGGTATGACGGGCCGGAAATCGGGGCTAACATCTTGCTGGGCTGGAGCGATACGCGCGAAGCTACGCGCGCAGCGCACGACATGTTGGACGTTGCGGATAAAGGCGCGGCCTTGACGGTGCTGCGTGTAGGCAACGGCCCGCAGGATGCATTCAAGGATTCCGAAGCCATAGACATTGTGGAAATGTACGCCCGCCACGGGCTCAAACCTACTTTGGAGCACCGCGATCCGATGGGCGAGAGCGTCGCGGACGTGTTACAAAACGTGGCATTTGAAAAAGGGGCCGACCTGATCGTGACAGGGGCATTTGGCCATTCACGCGCCTATGATTTCGTGCTGGGGGCTGCGACTTTTGCGCTGCTGCGTGATCAGAGACTGCCGACTTTGTTCAGCAAATAGTTGGAGGGATGGCGATATCGGACCAGATCGGTAAATGGTCCGACGCCACCCTTGCAAGAGGGCTTTGATCGACACCAGCATCGCACAACGCAACACCTTGCGAGAGGGCAAAACGGTCAAGTGCCGCAATAGGTCGGCGGGCATGAAACGACCGTCCGGGGCTGTGGGTCTCAAACCGCGCGGCGAGGGACTCGAACCCTTTGCTCGCGGACCATTCGTTGAAGTCCCCCGCAATCACGCAGTTCGTGTCCTCTGCGGTGGCCTTGCTCAGCTGTGCAAGTTGCCTTTGCCTGTCGCGTCTGCGCAGGCCCAGATGTACACCGACGATCGTCAGCCCAGCGCCAAGACTGATCCGGATGCGGACGGCGCCGCGCGGCTCCAACCCTGGAAGGTCCAGACGCTCTACCTGCTCTACAGGAAGCCCTTTGCGCACTAATACGGCGTTGCCATGCCACCCGATACTAATCTCGTTGCCCGATACGTCGACAAGGTCGAAGTCTGTCTCAGCTAAGATCATCTCGCGGGGCAAGGCGGAGGGGCGCGCACCCAGCCGTTTGTCCGCCTCTTGCAGCAGCACGATATCCGCGTTCAGATCATTGATCACCTGCAATATGCGTCCGGGCCGACGCTTCTGGTCAAGACCGCGCGCCTTGCGCATGTTATAGCTCGCGATGCGTATCTGATTTTCTTCCATAGGCAAAATATAGGAAGGAATGAGGCCGTTTGTAATGCCATGCGGGAAGGTAAGCTGTGAAACTGATCAAAGACAACAGCGTGATCATGCTCGCCATCTGGGCGACACTGCTCAGCACGGCTGTCATCGCCCTTGCGCTGTCGCGCTGGTCTCTAGCCTTTGTTAGTCTGACAACTCTGGCCCTTTCCCTCGTGCCCCCGCTTCTGGCGGCACGGTGGTCTCTCAGGCTGCCCTTGCCGTTTTTGCTGTTCACGACGCTGTTCTTTTTCGCTTCCATCTTTCTGGGCGAGGCTTTCGATTTTTATGAACACCTCTGGTGGTGGGACATCGCCCTGCATGGCCTGTCAGCGATTGGCTTTGGCCTGACGGGGTTCCTGTTCGTCTTCATGCTGTTCGAGGGCGACCGCTTTGCGGCGCCGCCCTCGGCCATCGCCTTCATCAGCTTTTGCGTTGCCATGACCGTCGGCGCCATCTGGGAGATCTTCGAATTTGCATTGGACCTCTCATTTGGGCTGAACATGCAGAAATCCGGTCTGAACGACACGATGGGCGATCTGATCGTAAACGCTTTAGGGGGAGTATTCGCCAGCCTCACCGGCTATTTCTATCTCCGCTACGGCGCTGCGGGCCTTTTGGGACGCGGCATCGCGCAGTTCATCGAGATGAACCAACGCTTGTATCTGAAATACAAAAAGCTGTTGAAGAAATAGGCCGCCGCCTCACGGCACCTCGTATTGCGCAAGGCGGCGCAGAACTGCATCGCGTTCTTCCAGCAGATCCAGCACAAGGGCTACGCCCGCTGCATTCACGCCCAGATCGCGGGTCAATCGGCACGCTTTCTTGGCCCGCACGATGCTGGTTCCGAAAAAACGCCAAGTGTTCGTGCTGGGTTGTCTTCTTTATTGTCTAACCTCCTAAATGCGCACGCGGGTCAAAAGACATCTCCTGTGCCATCCTTTCAAAGAAAGCGCGCGCCTCGGCCGTATCGGCCTTTGGATTGACTATTTTCAGGGTGGCAAAGATGTCGCCCGGCGGCTACCCCGGCAGGTCCCTGCCCTTCAGCCGCAGCTTTTGCCCGCTGGGCGCATTCTCGGGGATGCGCAGATCGACCTTGCCACCGGGCGTTGCCATTGTGACACGCCCACCAAGGGCCGCCTCCCATGGGGCGACGGGCAGGTCGAGATACAGGTCCTTACCATCAGGGCGATACACTGGATGCGGGGCAAAGCGGATCTCAAGAAAAAGATCCCCCGCAGTGCCCTGCCAGACGAATGTGCTGACCCTCGGACACGCCCTCGGGGACATTCACCCTGAGCGCACGGTCCTGCATCGTGACGGACCCATCGGAGCCGACCATCGGCGACCGGAGGTTCAGGGTACGCGCGGCACCATGGTAAGCATCCTCAACGGTGATCTCGATCCGGCCGTGGCTGTCGGCATTTTTAGCCGCGCTGCCACCCATCGGGCCCGCGCCTCCGCGAAAACGTGTTTAAAAAAATTGCTGAAGGCTTCACCGTCTTGCGGCCCACCTTGCTGGAATGAGAAATCATTGTCCCAATCAGGCGGCGGCTGATACCGTCCCTGTCCCTGCGGCGGCTCTTTGCCCAGTTGATCATAGGACGCGCGGCGCTCTGGGTCCTTGAGCACTTCGTAGGCTTCGTTTACGTCTTTGAACATGGCCTCCGCATCGGGGCCTGTATTGATGTCGGGGTGATAGACCCGCGCCGCTTTGCGGAACGCCTTTTTGATTTCGTCAGCAGAAGCATCCCGCGCGACGCCCAGTATTTTGTAGTAGTCCTTGAATTCGATCTACCTGACATCCGCATGCGATCGTTCGGCATTTTTATGTCACCGAATATGCGCAGCCGTTTGATCTACATCAGTCGAGGCCGTCCGGACCGTGACAAAATCAAGGCAACAGGTCCGGTTCTGAGCCGGATTGATTGCCGAAGGAAGATACGAATGACACGTCGCACCATACTTTTTGTCCTGAACACCGAAACGCCCGACGCGCAAATCGCGCAGGCCGCGGAAGCAGCAGCACAGGATGGATCGCACCTTATCTGTCTGGCTCTGGGTCAGGCGCCCGTCCTGCCGATGTACGCCTACGGAGTCCCGCCCTATGGAGGCATGAACATCCCCGACAACTGGTCCGAAAAGGTAACCGAGGCGCAGGACGCACAAAAAGACCGCGTCAACGCTGTCGAGGCGCTTTTGGCCAAAAGCAATGCCTCGGGCAGCGTGCACTCTGCCATTTGTCTGGCGACGGATGTAAAGCATCACGTCTCCCGTCTGGCCCGCGTCAGCGACGAGGCGTTCTTCGCACCCAACCTGCGCGATACACCGAACGCCATGCGCGAGGCCGCAGCCGGTGTGCTTTTTCACTCCCCCGTTGGTCTGCGTCTGAATGGATCGGTCGCGCAAAAGGCTGACCGCGTATTCGTCGCCTGGAACAGCAGCGAAGCAGCGGCGACGGCTGTGCATGCCGCACTTCCCTATCTGACAGAGGCCAGCGAAGTTTTGATCGCCTGTTTCGATCCGGTCATGACACCTGAATTAGACGGACAGGACCCGGGCGTGGATGTGGCCCAATGGCTAAGCCGTCACGGGTGTACCGTGACTGTCTCGCAGTTCCCCAGCGGGGGCCGGGAGATTGGCGTGGCCATTCAGGCCCACGCCAAAGAGTTCGGCGCAGATTTGATCGTCATGGGGGCCTACGGCCATGCGCGGATGATCCAGACTGTCCTTGGCGGCACCACGCGCACCATGATGGAACAGACCGATTTGCCGCTTCTGTTGGCGCATTGAGCGGCGCGGATGGCCTGCACCAACACAGCCGATCTCATCGCTTTGACGCACAAGGCATACGCCAAGCTTGCAAGGCTGATTGCACCGCTGGATCAGGGGCGATCAGCGCGCGGGCAGGGCGATGTCACCATCAAGGATGTAATCGGCCATCGTGCTCATTGGATTGATCTGTCCTTTGGCTGGAACCATGACGGGAAGGCTGGAAAAAAGGTGTCTTTCCCGTCAGAGGGTATAAGTGGCGCGAGTTGAGCCGTTGCAACGCCGCGCTGCGCGAAGAGCAGTCGGATCTGGCTGGGGCGGCGGTTTGCGCGCTTTTGCAGAGCCACCATGCGCGACTCTTCGCGTTTCTGAGAGCGCATACCGATACAGAGCCTTATTCAGGCCCGATGCAGGGCGCCAACAAAAACTGGACACCCGGCAGGTGGTCCTAAGCGGCAACGCCGAGCCACACTCGGTCAGCCGCAAAGTTAATTCGGGCGGCTTTGCGCAATCGCAATTGAAGCGCTGTCTTGCGACGACACAAGCGCCTGAAACACTGCGAATTGCGAAAGATAGGGCTGCGCCAGCAGATGCGCCCGCGCCAAACCGTCCATCACAGGCCCTTTGACCTCTGACAAGGACAAATCAATACCCAACTCGTTGAGGCGAATGTTGATCGCCTCCAGCGTCTCTAGCGCGCTCAGGTCAATCTCGTTCACAGCCGAGCACATGAGCACGACATGCTTGACCTGCCCATCGGCGATGATCAGGTCATACCTGTATCCCTCTAGAAGGCTGCTGAATTAGTCGATGCGCCGGAACGATATTCTAGGTGTTTGATCCCATGGTTTGATGGTGCGATCTGTTCTTTGGAATGGAAGGAAGCACTATGGGACAATTTCGTCACGGGAGCGCCACGACAACGCACTCCGTCAGAGCAGCAATACAGCGATCCATTGCCCGGCAGGGTATTGCGAAGCAATGTCCCGAGAGGGGCAAGCTTCGCTCTCGCAGTTGAGTCAAGAGTTAGGCATCAATCCCAAGACGGTTGCGAAGTGGCGGAAACGAGCGACGGTCGAAGACTTGAAGACCGGGCCGAGTGAACCACGCTCGACGGTCCTGACCGAGGCTCAGGAAGCAGCGGTTGTGGCATTCCGACGCCATACACTGCTGCCGCTGGATGACTGCCTCTATGCCTTGCAGCCGTCGATCCCGCATCCGCTGGCTGACAGGGTATTGCGCAGCAATGTCCCGAAAAGCTGACGCGGTCGGCTCTACACCGATGTCTTCAGCGGCACGGCATATCCCGTTTGCCTGATATCGAAGGGGACAAACCGAAGCGCCAGAAGTTCAAACGCTACCCGATTGGGTTCTTCCACATCGACATCGCCGAGGTGCAAACAGCGGAGGGAAAGCTGTATCTGTTCGTCGGTATCGACCGCACCAGCAAGTTCGCTGTGACCCAGCTCGTCGAGAAGGCGGATAGGAAGACGGCATGGGAGTTCCTTCAGCACATGCTCGAAGCGGTGCCGTACCAAGTTCACACCATTCTCACAGACAACGGCATCCAGTTCGCCGAGCAGCCCCGGAACCGGAACAAAACCTATTCTCGGCCAATGCGCTTCGACATGATCTGCGATGCCAACGAGATCGAGCATCGGCTGACGAAACCCAATCATCCGTGGACCAACGGCCAGGTTGAGCGGATGAACCGCACCATTAAGGACGCGACCGTGAAGCGCTATCATTACGACAGCCACGATCAGCTGCGTACCCACCTCGCCGACTTCCTGGCGGCCTACAACTTCGCCCGAAGGCTCAAGACGCTCAGCGGTCTCACGCCATACGAATACATCTGCAAAATCTGGACATCAGAGCCGGATCGATTCATCCTCGACCCGATCCACCAAATGCTGGGACTAAACACCTAATGAAGAAGTAAATGCGCCCTTCGGTCGTCAACGAGGGTCCGAGACTTTCAGCCCTCATGCAGTCGTCTTCCGCTTCATACCCCCAGCAATCTGGGCAGTCGGGCCAGGTTGTTGGCGGCCATA
>Ga0307930_1000057_pt1 | contig 73196 bp, 82 predicted proteins | sample OrgLakmetageno46_FD_203161 | JGI IMG/M metagenome (GOLD analysis project Ga0307930, IMG submission 203161) | Saline water microbial communities from Organic Lake, Antarctica - #46 | ecosystem: Environmental > Aquatic > Non-marine Saline and Alkaline > Saline | place: Antarctica: Organic Lake...
TTCAGGAGTTGCTATGCTTGAGAAGTCCTACTCAGACAGAGAAGACTTTGATGAATATAAAAAAAGGACAAGTGCCTTTATACCTTGGTTTCCGAAGGGGAAAAAATGAATAGATCTTTTTTTATATTACTTTTTATTATTTTGTTTTGTCTTATGTTAGGCTCAACTTTTTATGCTTCAAGTCATCAAAATCTTTTCACTGAGTTCTCATTCTCTGGTAGTCCAGAATGGTTTAAAGCAACTCTGATCGACTTTTATATTAATCAGTTCATTATATGGCTTGCAAGTTGCTACTTTGTTCGCGGTAACTTTAAACGCTTTATATGGTTAATTGTTTTTACTACTCTTGGGAGTATGGGGACTTGTGCATTTTTATTAATAAGATTATTTCAAAATAAATCTCTTGTAAAAAGAGATCATAAGGAGATTATGTGATTGATTCATTGATTGGAAATGGAATTGTTCCTGACTTTGCCCTAAGACTTGGTATCAACAACCTTCTTAAAAAGAGACTAGAAGATGAGTACGGTGATGATTTTGATAAAGCTGATAAGAAAAGACTAGAACTTATTAAAGAGTTAGAAAATTCTCCTGTTGCGATAGAGACGGATAAGGCAAATGATCAACATTACATGGTTCCTCCTGAATTTTTTGTAAAGTGTCTTGGAAATAATTTAAAATACAGTAGTTGTTACTGGGATAAAGCACAAAACCTTGATGAAGCTGAAATTGAGATGCTTGAACTTACTGTCGAAAGAGCTGGAATTAAAGATGGTGATAAAATTCTTGAGCTTGGTCATGGTTGGGGTGCAATTACTCTTTTTATGGCCAAAAAATTTCCAAATTCTAAGATTACCGCTGTATCGAATTCAAAATTTCAGGGAGACTTTATCATGGATAGAGCTCGCGAAAGGGGTCTTGATAATATAACAATAAATACAGCTGACGTTACAAATCTTCAGATGGAAGAAAAATTTGATCGAGTTATTTCAATAGAAATGTTCGAACATATGAGAAATTACAAAGAGTTATTGAAAAGAATATCAACTTGGCTTAATCCAGAAGGTACACTCTTTGTGCATATCTTTGTTCATAAAGAATTAAGTTACAAATTTGATGTTGTGGATGAAAGTGACTGGATGAGTAAGTATTTTTTCTCTGGTGGAATTATGCCAAGTGAGCATTTACTGTACTATTTTAAAGAAGATATGGTTGTCGATCAGCATTGGAGAGTTAACGGAACTCACTACGGTAAAACGGCAAGAGCTTGGTTGGAAAATCAAGATAATAACAAAGAATTTATAATGGACTTATTTGAAAAACATTATCCAAAAGGCGAAGCTAAAAAATGGTTTAACTATTGGAGAGTTTTCTATATGGCTTGTGAAGAACTTTGGAATTATAAAGATGGATCTGAGTGGTTTGTAGGACACTACTTACTAAAGAAGAACTCTTAATGAAAAAACTTGCAATTATAGGCTCTGGTATAGCTGGAATGAGTGCCGCTTATTTTTTGAAAGACCATTACGATATAACTCTTTTTGAAAAAGATAGTTATATCGGTGGTCATACCAACACCGTTGATGTTCACGATGGTGAGAAAGAATGCCCCATGGATACTGGATTTATGGTTTTTAACGAAAAAACTTATCCAAATCTTATAAAATTATTTGAAAAACTTAATGTTCCAATTAAAAATACTGATATGAGTTTCAGTGTTCGGAATGATGAATTAGATCTAGAATTTAATGGATCGTCATTAAGTGGTATTTTCTCTCAAAAGAAGAATCTTTTCAATTTCAAGTTTCTAAAAATGATTAGAGAAATTTTGAAGTTTAATTCTCATGCTCCCTTTGTTATTGAAGATCCAAGATATAGTGAAATGTCTATAGGTACATACCTTTCTGAAAGAGGACATTCTGAATACTTTTTTGAAAATTTCCTCGCGCCGATGAGCTCAGCTGTTTGGTCTACACCTACAAATAGAATGAAAGAGTTCCCTGCAAAATCACTTATTCAGTTTTTCTTTAATCATGGATTTGTTGGAGTCAATACCCAACTTCAGTGGAAGACTGTTGATGGTGGCTCTAGAGTTTATAGAGATCTTTTAATTAACTCCTTTAAAGATAAAATAAAAGTTAACTCAGGTGTGACGTCAGTTGTTCAAAATGAAAGCAATTTTATAATTAAAACTGCTCAAGGCGATTTTGAATTCGATAAAGTTATTGTTTGTTCACATGCTGATGAAGCACTTGGAATGTTGGAGAACCCAACAGTGGAGCAAACTAAGGTTCTAAGTAAATTTAAGTATCAACGCAATATGGCCACAGTTCATACTGACTCAAGTATTATGCCTAATTTGAAAGCCAATTGGTCTTCATGGAACTTTTTAATGAAGAAGAGTAAACAATATACTGTTTACTATATGAATAAGCTCCAAGGTGTTAGTGACAAGCAAGACTTTTTTGTAAATATTAATGGAGAGGAATTTATAGATAAGAGTAAGATTATCCAGTCTATAGAATATCATCATCCTATTTTTGATGTTGATAGTGCGATTGCTCAGACCAAAATAGATTCACTTAATGCAAATAGTGAGATCCATTTCTCTGGCAGTTATTATCGATATGGTTTCCATGAAGACGCACTTTTATCTTCAGTTGAACTCTGCTCAACAATCTTGGGTAAAAGAGTCCTATAATGCACGGCTTAGTTAATTTTGAAGTTCTACACACTAGACATAATCCTAAGAAGTATACATTTACTCATAGTTTTTTCTGGTTCAAATTCGATCTTGATCATCTCAATTCGTTTCCTTCAAAATTACTTCAAGTTAATAGGCCCGGCCTCTATTCATTTCGAGATAGTGACCATATGGACTTTGGTGAGAAGACGGCCAAAGGTAATTACCTCAAGTTTGCGCGTGAGAATGGTTTCGATGGAGAAGCCAAGAAAGTTATCCTTTATTGTCAAACAAGGTTTTTAGGCTACGTATTTAACCCAGTTAGTTTTGTTCTGATAACAGATCAAGATGACAAGGAACATGCAATTATTGAAATCGGGAATACTTTTAATGAGCTTAAACCATATTTCGTTGCTAATAATCATTTCGAAGGTGATGGTTTTGTTTATGATACCATAAAACATTTTTATATCTCACCATTTATAGCTCTCGATAATCGAATGACTTTTAAGTTTAAGAAACTTAAAAGTCATCTTAGTATTCGAATTGATGATTATAGTAAGACTGAAAAGACACTCACAGTTATTTTTAAGGGAAATGAAGTTGAGGCTTCGACAAAGAATCTCATTCTGAATACATTGAAATTTCCATTTATTACATTGAAAATCATAGGTCTGATCCATTTTCATGCCTTTGTTCTTTGGTTAAAGGGCATAAAATACTATAAGAAATCAGAAAATTTAGATCATCAAAAAGGAAACCTAAAGTGGAAAAAAAAGAAAAAATGAACTCAAAGTCTTCAGTATATCAAAAACTTGTTTTAGGACTACTAAAAAAATTTAAGAGGGGGAGTTTAAAACTTACTCTTCATACAGGAGAGATTATAAACGTAGGTGATGGTAAAGGTCACCATGCAGAAATTATCATTAACGATAGTTCATTCTATAAAAGATGCGTTCTTTATGGTGATATTGGTTTTTCAGAAAGCTTTATGGACGGCCATTGGACTACTGATAATTTAACGATGGTTCTTCGTTGGATTATTGATAATGTCGAAACTTCTGGAGTAATGTCTGGTTCAAAGGCAAAGACTTTTGGATTAAACTTTCTTGAAAAAGTGAATAGAATAAAACATCTTTTTAACAAGAATTCTAAAGGTGGTTCTGCTTCTAATATTTCATATCATTATGATCTTAGTAACGAGCTTTATAAGTTAATGCTCGATTCAACAATGAGCTATTCTTGCGGTATATTTGATACTCCTGAGACCGATCTTCATCAAGCTCAGTTAAATAAACTTCAAACACTTTGTGATGATCTTGATATTCAAGCTAGTGATCATATTCTCGAAATTGGCTGTGGTTGGGGTGGGTTTGCCACTTATGCTGCAAAAAAATATGGGTGTAAAGTAACAGGTATTACTATTTCAAATGAGCAGCTTGAATATGCTAAAGATTTGATTAAAAAAGAAGGTCTGGAAGATAAGGTCAATCTCATTTTTCAAGACTATAGGGAGCTTGAAGGTAAGTTTGATAAAGTCGTCTCAATAGAGATGATCGAAGCTGTTGGTGATGAATTTTTACCTGAATACTTTGAAAGTATTGATCGACTATTAAAAGATGATGGAGTCGCAACTATTCAGGCGATAACTAGTCCAGATGCGCGCTACGATTCTTTTAGAGATGGAGTAGACTTTATTCAAAAACATATATTTCCTGGCTCATTACTGCCGTCTGTTAGAAAAATGAGTGAGTCATGTAAAAACACTGAACTACAACTTATTAATCTAAGAGATATTGGTCCTCATTATGCTAAGACATTAAGGATATGGAGAGAAAAGTTTTTTAGCTCAATTGATGAAGTTAAGAAACTTGGGTTCGACGACGTCTTTATCAGAAAATGGGATTATTACTTAAGCTACTGTGAGGCAGCATTTATCGAAAGAAACATCTCTGATGTTCAGGTCACGTATATAAAACCAAATAATACCAAGTACCTCGGAAGTCTAATTAACGATATGAAGTAATTACCACTTAATCTCCTCTTTATCCCAAGAGATAAAGAGATGATCTTCTGAGTCTGAACCATCAAGTACTTCTAGAATGTTCTTAGCAGTACCTGAAGGTTCGTGTAGTTTGTACTTTGTATTTTTAATAAAAGGTTTGGATAATTCAGTTTCCGTTGTTCCTGGGTGCACAGCTCGAACAACGCAGTCAATCTTATCTCTTTTGAACTCAATATCAATTGTTTTTAAAAACATATTGAGTGCCGCTTTGGATGATCTATAACCGTACCAGCCGCCCATTTGATTATCTTCAATACTTCCAACTTTTGCTGAAATTGCACATAGAAGAGGGTTGCTGCTTTTTCTTAAATGACCTTTAAAGTGCTTTGCAATCATAGGGGTAATGAAACTATTGACCTTGAAGTACTCTTCTAAAGATTCAAAATTAATATCCCTTAGACTCTTTTCAGGCGATAGGTTTTCATGATGAAGAGTGCCTATACAGTTAATTATGAGATCTGCAGATTCAATATCTTTTGAGAGCTTTATGTACTCCTCTTCCTTGGATGGATCAAATCTCAAAGCTTCTAGGGCGTGATTAGCTAAAAGCTCATTTGCCGTTTTTTCATTTCTGTATGTGGCATATACATTTTTAATGCCGTGGTCTTCTTTTAAGCGCTTAGCTATTGCGAGACCAATTCCTTTGTTAGCTCCTATTACAAGTGCTGAATTTACGTTTGAGAGGTTGAATATCATTTTTCGTGTCCTTTTAGTTTCTCGTACAAATTGATTGATAGTGGAAAGAATAATGCCCATAAAATCCCAATGGCACTTAGGGCGAAAATTTTATCTATCAGTATTATTGATCCAATTTTAGAACCTGAATAATAAGATATTGGTGCAAATACTAATGCTAAGATTACTGAAAGAAGTATTTTTCCGTTGAATTTCTTAAAACCAATTTGATAATAAGGAATAAAAATAATCCACATGCCCCACATAAATGGAGATGAGATGGGAAGGCTCCACCGAGCAAATGAAATCAGACCTAAATTTAATACAATTGAATCTATGATCATTCCGGAAAAAACAACAAATAGTGAAAAATTGATGAAGGGGATAAGTGGAACTTTTTTATAGAAGATTTCTTTGTCTAAAAAGAGAAAAAATAGACTAAGTGGAACTGCAAAGTATAGGTAGGGTGTTTTTCCTAAGTATACATTTGCAAACCAAAGAGATTGAAAAGTAATAAGCCGTACTATTGTAATCATAACAACTCTAAAATATCTTTTTCAATACTCATGGGTTTTGTTTGTGGTGAATACCTTTTAATTACTTTTCCGTGTGTATCAACTAAAAACTTTGTAAAATTCCATTTGATTTTTTCAGAACCAAGTAGCCCCGGTTTTTCTTTTTTTAGGAATTTGTAAAGTTCACTTGCGTCGTCACCGTTTACATCTATTTTTTCAAAAAGATCAAAACTAACATTGAATTTTAAATCACAGAATTCTTTTATTTCTTCAGATGTTCCAGGTTCTTGTGAACCAAACTGATTACATGGAAATGCTAGGATTGAAAGTTTATCATTATGCTTTTTATACAACTCTTCAAGCTCAGCATATTGAGATGTAAAACCACAAGCCGATGCAGTGTTGACGATCAGTACAGCACGTCCTGCGTACCGTTTAAGGTCAACTTCTTTGCCGGTGATGTCATTTTCTTTGTATACATATATTGTCATTACTTTCTCCTCGTTGGTTTTTCTGGTTTTGCGTATTCTAGTCTCGCTATAAGTGTGGGCTTGTAATAACCTTCAAGTGACACTCCAGCGGTAAGATTTAATTTTTCTAAGTCAACATAGCCGGATTCATCACAAGCGCTATTTTCGAGCTCAACACTCTCGATACTCCCTATAATAAGTGATGTTCCATTCTCGTCAATGGCTATTTCTCGAACTAGTTTCATTCCAATTTGTAATGGAGACTCTTTTACAAATGGTGCTTTGAATTTTTCTTTATAGAGAGGGTTCAGACTACATGCAGCGAATTCAGACTCATCAAACCTTGCACTAGTGTGATGTGCATTTTCAAAAAAATCCACGCTTATACCGTTAATCGTATAAAAGCCCGTTTGTCTTATATTTTCTAGTGTATGACGAGCTACGGAATCAGGTCTTGATATCATTCCTAAGAGTGCCGGATCTGCCCCCAGGTGAATAACTGAATTGAAAATAGCAACATTTTCAACTCCACTTTCACTTATAGTTCCAATGAGATTCAATGATTTAAATCCACTGAGGGAATTAACAAATGAGCCTCTGATACGTTTGTCTAAATTTTTAATGTCATCTTTTGAGTATTTCAACCTTCATCTCCTGATTCAATCTTATCTCTTTTGTTCAATTGTGCCATAAGTGTCGAGCGTTTGTTTACTGTTCAATTCAAATAGTTAAATCAATAATATGGATATGGAACTAACAGAAATCAAAAAACTACTTCACCACCGAGAGCCTTACCTAATGGTCTCTAAAGTCACATCGCATTCTAAAGATTCAATTGAGTCCGTTTGTGTTCATAGAGGGGATGAAGGTCATTTGAGGGGGCATTTTCCCGGAGCACCTGTTGTGCCTGGTGCAATGATTCAAGAGTTCTGCACTCAAAGTGCTGGTATTCTCATTACTAAATACTACTGTCCGGTCGATAACTACGACTCAGAGGTTACCAAAGGACATGCTCTGGGTGTTTTAAATAAGGTCGAATTTGCTAAATATCTCGAAATTGTAAAACCATCACATGATATAGAGGCAAAGGTTGAGCTTTTAGAAAATGAAAATAATCTTTTTAAGTTCAAAGCTCGCGTTTATCAGGGTGGAAAACTGAAGGCCAAGTTTAAGTTTAATCTGGTCAATATCAGCGACTCTTACTTAACAGAATAGTATCCAATAACTCCTGCATCTGTTGCAAAATAAACTTTATCACTTATGGCCTCTAATGCTCTGAATCGGTCGTTTAAATTATCAGAGAGCTTTTCTTGATCGGTAAAATTTTTACCATCAAACTTTAGACGCACAAGTTGTTGAGTACCAAGACAAGCAAGGTATAGATAATCTTTATGAATAAGGATATCAGAGAAAGATAGTGACGGAACCCAGTGCTTTACTGGTGCTACAAAGCCTGGCTTTGAATCTTTTCCAATTTTCCCACCGCCGTACTCTTCTCCGAATGTCACTATTGGCCATCCGTAGTTGGCTTTTGGTGCGAGAAGATTTATTTCATCTCCACCTTGAGGGCCAAATTCACCTTCGTAAATATTATCTTTATAAACACTCAAACCTTGTGGATTTCTGTGTCCATATGAATAAATAGCTTTAGTGGATTTATTATCACTTGTTATATATGGATTATCATTGGGGATACTTCCATCGAGGTTTAACCTCAGTACTTTTCCATTGTGCACAGTTAGATCTTGAGACTTGTCTCGTTGTCCTCTTTCTCCAACCGTCATAAATAACTTATCTCCCTTAATGAGGATTCTTGAACCGTAGTGGTGAGTCGTTGGTTCAAAAGCGTTAGCGGTGTATATAACTTTATAATTTGAAACTTTTGAATCTTTATAACTTACTTTTGCTAGTGCGGTCGTATTACTTTTATAAGCACTATATGAAAGTGTGAAGTATAGAATATCTTGATGGAAGTAGACATCTAGTAAACCACCTTGACCTGCTACTTTTAGTTTTGGAAACTTGATATCTAAATTTGTTGCTTTATTTGTCTTTAGATTAAAAGAGAAAACATCACCTTTTATCGTAGTGAATATCATCTCAGTATTTGAAACTTTAGTTAGTCCCCAAATTTGATCTTGGTGGGTGTAGAGCTTAGTTACTTTTGCTAAGGACAATGTCGAAAATAAAAGAATAGGGATGATTAAGTTTTTCATCCCTAAATATTAGAAGTGTTTAAGTCTTATGTTAATTACTTTCTTTTGATTTTCTTGGATTGTGAACTTAACATTACTAAAACTAGGTGCACCAGTTAGAATTCTTGGGTTATTTGAAAAACCAAATCCTTCTTTTGGTATGCCTAGGAAGTTTGTATCCAACTTGCTGTTTCTATTCTTATCATGATACAGCGCAATACCATATGTTCCAGGTTTAAGGTTCTCAATCAAAGCACTGAGGTTGGCTTTTGCCGATTCAGTTTTAGTAATATATGAAGTGTTGTAGTCATCTGGGAATCCTATGCTTGAATTCCAAATTGCGATTTGAACATCTCCTCTATAGTTTTTAAACCCACTTACTTTAACTTCAAGAGACGAGGCCATTGCCGACATTGCAAGAATAAGTAGTATAATAAATTTCATAATAATCCTTTTGTTGGTGTGCGTTAACTCTATCTTGTATTGTTGTTCTTAAATAGAGGATGTGTAATATTTTTACTTGTGTAAGTGATTGAATTTTCGTACCTTTTGTACTCACAATGTCAAAAAGGTAGATATGAGTCTTCAAACGGATTTAGAAAATAGAGCTAGTCATAAATGTGAACTTTGCGAAAGTACGGATCTACTTACTAGCATCTCTTTAAAAGAAGATAATAATCTTGAGCACAGTGTGTGCGTTTGTCACAAATGCAAAGAGGCAATAGATTCAAAAGACTATTCAGATCATAACCATTTTAGATGCCTAAATAATTCAATGTGGAGTGAACACTCACCAGTTAAAGTTTTAACTTACAGAATTCTAGATTCTCTATCCTCAGAGACTTGGGCGACAGATTTACTCGAACAAATATATTTAGATGAGAATGAGCTTGAGTGGGCCAAAGAGGGAATTGCTGAGAAATCTTATGGTGCTGTGATCAAAGACTCTAATGGAGCAATTTTAAGTGAAGGTGACTCCGTTACTTTGATTAAAGATCTCGTTGTTAAAGGGGCCATCTTTACGGCCAAACGAGGAACAATGGTAAGGAACATCAGTCTTACTGAAGATCCAAAATATATTGAGGGAAAAGTTAATGGAAGTCATATTGTGATAATTGCAGACTTTGTAAAAAAACAATAAGATTTTTAAAATCATCTCTTGAACCAAAGCATTGTGTATTTGATCCAAGAGATAACAATTAATTTATATATTTATTAGTAACATTTAACTTTTGATAACCTAGAGTAAAAAACCTTCTTTTCACTACAGCTAAATAGACCATGCTTAACACATACTTCTCTTGATTCTCCTGCAGGAATCACTACATCTCTTTCACCACCAAAGAAATTCTTTTTCTCTTTAACTATGCTTGGTGAAAATTCAAAGCTTCCAAGTTTCCAAGATTCTGGACAATAATAATCATCTACGTTTTGTGTTCCAGAGTTAAAGACTTCAAGTGGATTTTCAGATATTGGAGTTGTTTCTGTTTCGTAATAATTTTCACCTCTAAATGAACAAAGCTTTTCTCCGGCATGTGTTTCTACCACTCCAGACTTTTGACGAAAAATTTCTTTTTCACAATCTTCTTTGGAGTGTATTCCATCTTTGAGTAAAATAAGATCTCCAGCTTCAATAGTATCATTCACGACATAGTGAATAGTTGAAGATGATTCAAATCCATAATTGTCGTACGTTACTTTAATACTCTGATCACCTTCTTGAACAACTGTATATACAGCAGCAAAACTACAACTTGCTCCTACTTCTAGAGTTTCAAAACAATTGATTCTCGTAACATTTACCATGCTTGGTGCTCCAAAGAATTCGAAACCTAGGTGATTAAGAGCTTGCTCACCAGTATTCTCTATTTTAATAATGATGACTTCATTACTATCAAAATTTGTTTTAGATACACTTGCAGTAAACTTGTCATTGGCATCTATTGTATCGTCAATAATCTCTTCAGTGAGACCAGGTGTAATTGATACAACTTTGTTATCCTTTGAATCCTTAACTTCCTTACCACAACTTGATAAGGCCAAAAGGGTAATCAAAATTCCAACACTTTTCATAACGAACTCCCTTGTTCATTTGCTACCTTTAACAGAGCAACAACTGTGCCAATCTAAGGTCCTGTATTTATGTTACAGTTTTGTGCTCAGTGCCAAAAGGCGGACAAAATGCCCACCTTTTACTCTTTAAAGACGGTGCCATTTAGGGTAAGCTTCACGAGTTAACCACCTGATTTATTTATAAAAAAAGGATAATTTTATGTCTTCAAAAATCATCTACACAAAAACAGATGAGGCACCAGCTCTCGCAACTCAATCATTCTTACCAATTGTTAAGAGCTTTATCGCTCAAGCAGGTATAGAAATTGAACTAAAAGATATTTCACTCGCGGGACGAGTGATTTCAAATTTCCCTGAAAACTTAAATGATGACCAAAAGGTGACTGATGCTTTAAGTGAGCTTGGTGAGATAGCTAAGACAGCTGAAGCAAATATTATCAAGCTTCCAAATATCTCTGCCTCAGTTCCTCAACTAAAAGAGTGTATTAAAGAGTTACAAGATCATGGATATAAAATACCAAGCTTTCCAGATGAGCCAAAAACTAACGAAGAGAAAGAGCTAAGAGCAAGATTCGCAAAAGTACTAGGATCTGCTGTTAATCCAGTTCTAAGAGAAGGAAATTCAGATAGAAGGGTTGCTGCTCCTGTAAAAGAGTTTGCACAAAATAATCCTCATTCAATGGGAGCTTGGTCAAAAGATTCAAAAACTCACGTAAGTTCAATGAGTGAAGGTGACTTCTACGGTTCAGAAAAGTCGTATATTTCTAAAGAGAATCAAAAGGTTACAATATCTCTTCACACAGGTTCCGGTGTCGTTGTTCTTAAAGATGGATTAGAAATTCTAAAAGATGAAATCATTGATGCTAGTGCGATGAGTGCAAAAGCTCTTGGGACTTTCTTTGCGAATGAAATTAAAGATGCAAAAGAGAAAGATGTTCTTTTCTCTCTTCATATGAAAGCCACAATGATGAAAGTTTCTGATCCCGTAATTTTTGGTCATGCCGTTAAAGCGTTTTATTCAGATCTTTTTGAAAAACACTCTGAGACTTTCGAGAAAGTTGGTTTAAATGTAAATAATGGAATTGGTGACTTATACAATAAGTTTTCATCTATTGATGCATCAGAAAAATCAAAAATAGAAAAAGATATTAAAGATTTGTATGCAAGTCGCCCGGCACTTGCCATGGTTGATTCAGACAAAGGAATCACAAACCTCCACGTACCAAGTGATGTCATTATCGATGCATCAATGCCTGCGATGATTCGTACTAGTGGAAAGATGTGGGGACCTGATGGAAAGGCTTACGATACCAAAGCTGTAATTCCCGATAGATGTTACGCAGGTGTATATCAAGCGACGATTGACTTTTGCAGAGACAATGGAGCATTCGATCCAAAAACAATGGGAAGTGTTGCCAACGTTGGTCTTATGGCCAAAAAAGCAGAAGAGTATGGATCACACGACAAAACTTTTATCATGACTGAAGCCGGAACTATCAAAGTTACGGGAAATAATGAATCATTAATTTTCGATCACAAAGTTGAAGTCGGAGATATTTGGAGAATGTGCCAAACTAAAGACGTGGCAGTTAAAGACTGGGTTAAGCTTGCCGTTACTAGAGCGACTCAAACTAATACCCCTGCTATTTTTTGGTTAGATGAAAATAGAGCACACGACACTAATATCATCTCTAAAGTGCAAGAATATTTAAAAGACCACGATACCGATGGTTTAGAAATTAAAGTGATGAATCCAGTCGATGCAACTATCTATACGTGCGACAGAGTTAAAGCAGGTAAAGATACAATTTCAGTAACTGGAAATGTTTTAAGAGATTATCTGACGGATTTATTTCCTATCCTTGAACTTGGAACTAGTGCGAAAATGCTCTCAATTGTTCCTCTTCTTGCAGGTGGAGGTTTATTTGAAACAGGAGCTGGTGGATCGGCACCAAAACATGTTCAACAGTTCGAAGAAGAGAATCACCTTAGATGGGATAGCCTTGGAGAATTCTTAGCACTTGGTGTATCTCTTGAAGATATGGCTATAAAAAACAAGAATACAAAAGCAAAAGTTCTAGCAACGACTTTGGATATTGCAAACTCTAAGTTTTTAAAAACAAATAAGTCTCCATCAAGAAAAGTAGGAGAGTTAGATAATAGAGGTTCTCACTTGTATTTATCTTTGTTTTGGGCGGAAGCAATTTCTTTGCAAACTGAGGATAGTGAACTTAAAGAGAAGTTCTCTAAAATCTATAAAGATCTAAGTACAAATGAATCTAAGATTGTTGATGAACTCAATTCTGCTCAAGGATCAGCTGTCGATATGGGAGGATACTTCCATACTGATGATGAGAAAGTTTCAAAAGCGATGAGACCTTCAAATACATTCAACTCAATTATTAACGGTCTTTTATAATGAACGAAAAACTTCAAGAAGCAATTGAGATTGCACTAGAGAATGAGTACAGCGTCCAAGAGAAGCATCTTCGTCAACTCCTTAACAACTGTTTTACAATTGTTAAGGACTCAGCTGACGAGAAGGGTGCTGATATGGCCGATGTTCAATTCTTTGTAATGAAGTTTTTCAAAGAATTACCTCGGACTATGAATGGAATTAAAAGAAGTGAGCTTTATGCCAAAGGTGCAAAGCTCATGAGTTTAATTTTTAATAAACTTGATGTCGATGTTACTGAAAAAGAATGCTTTGTTCTTTTTCATTTTCGCGAGTTAGGTAAGTTTAGAACTAAAGAGCCGAAGGTATTTAAAGAGCTTCAATCTGAGTGGGGACAACATAAAGAGTTCTCTCTTGATGAACCTGATTTTTTAGAAGCAGTTAGAGAATTAAAAAATCATGGTTTCATTGGTCACAGACGTGGTGCGATTACACTTAATGATGCATGTGTCTTTAGATACAAAATGGTGGACTAGGAGTCTTATGAAATACTTATTGATATTACTTGTTTCTTTATCATCTTTTGCTTCGTCAGATCTTGTCGAACTCGCAGACAAAATTTCACAAAAGATTTTTACTCAAGCAGATCGTTTAACTGCTTCTCAAAAAAATGAAATTCATTTTAAGTTACTTCAGATTGATAGAATCCTTAATAACACGAATGATAGAAGTTTAACTTGCGTTAAGTATTCTCATAATCACTTAGGATTTGCTTTAACGGACCTTAGTACAAATCAAAAACTGTCGATTCTTGTCGAACAAAGTGAATGCCAGAGGCTTTTATCAACTCAACTAAACTCTCTAGTCTGCCTCAGAGTCTCGAATACAACTCTAGGCTATAAAGTTTTCTCAACTAAACTTAATAGGTTTTTTGGAATCGATACTTCTTTTAATCACTGTAGAGATGTTGTTAGTACTCAGCAAAATGGATACTTCTGTCAATATCAATCTCATACTACTTTTGGTCATGTATTGACTAGACTAACTGATGGTACTACTTTTGGTCGTAGGCTCGAACTCAATACTTGTCTCAGCCAAATACCTAGATAGTTAAACTAAAGAGACGTGCTTCTTAAAATGCTCTAAGGCTTTCGCTACTGGACCTTCATTTTCATTGTAATTGATAATATAGTTTTCTAATTGAGAAGAGAAGTCGTACGAACTCTCTTTGGGTAGTATTGACGGAAGATTATCAATTGCTGTTAGAGAAGTTTGCTCAGTAACTTTAACAATTGGTTCTGAAAGGGTAGTAGCTTTCTCATACAGAGGAACCATATTGCAATCACTATCTGGATCACAACTTACGTCACTAATCATTTTTAAATTATGACCAGGAGTCGACACAAGGTCTTTTGTTATAAAAGGTGCCATAGGTTTCATTGCTAAAACACAGTTAACAAATAGGTCGTGTTCAAGAATTTCTTTAAAAGGTCCACCTTTCTTGGTCTCTTCCATATCCCAGCCTGTTACTTTCCATCCAAGTGAGCTTAAAAAATCGTTTGCTCCTGTTCCACTTCTTCCACTGCGACCAATAATAATTCCTGACCCTGGACCTGTTGTATTGTTTTTTACAAAGTCTAGAAGATCTTGTTTATCTGGGAATTGTTTTTGTGCTTGTAGTTTCTTTGTAACATCGTTTGAATCTGAACATTTAGCATAGAGTGCCCCTAACGATGCTCCTACATATCCTGCCCAATATCCAAATGCATTTGTTCTTCTGCCGTTATCATCGACCATAAATTCAAGATCGATAATTTTACCTTCTCCAGTTTTAAATTTCGAGAGAAGCTCGCTCCATCCGTCTTGTTCTTTATAACAGTGAGCAAAGTAGATATGAGTATGAATGTATTGAGAAGGAGCATCGCTTAGGGCTTTTAGACCCACAACGATAGCATCCTTAGGTGCTTCCATCCAAGAGTGTGCAGGGGCTATCTCACAGCCAACTTCTTGGTACTTTGACGTAGGAATGATTGAATCTTTCCAGTCTTCAACAGTAACCTTATGGCCAGCTGCAATTATTTTCTTACAGCTATCAGGAGTAAGAGCTCGTCTAAATTCGTTCTTTTTTGTCTCTGCTCTTAGCCAAAATGATTTGCTCATAAGTATTTCCTTTTAATTAATTCTTTTTCTAAATAAGGGGCGATTTTCCATTGAGCTTTAAACTCGAGGTAGGCATCGATAGCTTTTTGTTTTTCTTGCTCTGACTTATCTGTTTTTATACATCTTAGTAGAATGTTTTTAGCCGTGTGAGCTAAATCAATAAATTCCATTGATTGAACTTTATATCCTGCGCCTTCAAGTAGTTGAGTTCTCATTGTATCAGTCACAAGTGCACACATTCTGTCTCTGAAGATACCATGCTTGAGGAGTACTGCAGACTCTTTATTTTCAAGTTGTTTATTGAGCTCGTGCTGGCAGCAAGGGACAAACATCATCTTTTTAGCATCGTGATCTAGTGAAAATAAAATAGCATCATCTGTGGCCGTATCACATGCATGTAAGGTGATTACAAGATCTATAGCTGTATCAACTTTAAAATCATGGATAAAACCGTGAACAAACTTTAGGCTATCAAAATCAAGCTTCGTTGCAATTGTATTACAATGATCAATGACTTCTTGTTTGAGATCAACACCAGTTATTGTTATCTCTTTATTTCTGATATTTTTAAAATAATGATAAACAGCAAATGTTAAGTATGATTTTCCACAGCCAAAATCGACTATGTGAAAACTTTCTTGATCTTCTTTTTTGTAAAGATCATCTAGCATTTCTAGAAATCGATTTATCTGTCTGAACTTTTTATATTGATTTGATTTTACATTGCCTTTTGCATCCATGACTCCAATTTCAATCAGGAATGGACAAATTTCTTTGTCGGGTATGAAGTAGTTCTTTTCTCTATTATGTGTTGTTTTAGGTGCACTTACTTCTTTAGATATTATTTTGGATTCATTTTTATTGTTTAGAAGAATTTGATGCTCGTGGGTAGGAGTCTTAGTAAGGATCTGTTTAAACTGTTCGATGTACAAAGTGAGGTCTAGTTCACTTCTCTTTAGAGTTTTAATATCATTGTGTTTTTTATGTCTGAATTCAACTTTAAATTCGTCTTTATTTTTTAGTGGAGAGATCACAATGTTTTTAAGTTCCCCTTTTTTCTTAGGGGAGCTAAAACTTACTTGGTTAAGATTTTCTAAGCATACTTCCAATAGCTTTAGGGCTTTTTTCATTACTCGCTAAATTCTTCAGAGTATTCCATGTTGTGATAAACCTTGGATACATCATCATCGTCTTCACAAAGCTCAACGATAGTTACTACTGTCTCATATGTCTCTTTACTATCTGCTGGTTTAGTATTGAGTGGGAGTCTCTCAAGTGCAGAATCTTCAATTTCAATTCCCATTTCTTCAAGCTTGTTATAGATAGCGCCAAAAGATTCGACTTCACCTTGAATGATGATTTCATCGTCTTCTTTTTCAACCTCTTCAGCTCCTGCATCAATTAGTTCCATCATCAATTCATCGGGATCAAGTCCTTCTGCTTTAATTGTAAACATCGCTTTTCTCTCAAAAACAAATTGCAGACATCCTTCTTTTCCAAGAGATCCACCTTTTTTGTTAAAGTATGAGCGTACATTGGCAATTGTTCTGGTTACATTATCAGTAGCAGCTTCAACAAAGATTGCAATTCCATCAGGGCCATAGCCTTCATAGTTTACATCTTTCCAGTCTGCCTGATCATTGCCGAGACCTTTTTTTATTGCACGGTCAATATTGTCTTTGGGAACGTTGGCTTTTTTACATCTATCAATTGCAACTTTAAGTGAAAAGTTTGATTCAATCTCTGGGCCACCTTGTTTTGCAGAAATGGTTACTTCTTTTAGGGCTTTTGTATAAATTAAACTTCTGGCTCTATCAGCGGCGCCTTTTTTACCAGCAATCTTAGCGGACTTACGACCCATAACTTCTTCCTTTTATAGTTGATTTTATTACAGGTAATTATCTTGAATATAAGCAGTAATGTAAAGATCTGAACTTTTAAATAGTTCGAGATTTAGTTTGCAACTAATTTCTATGACATCCTCTTGTAGCGTTGCGTTGCGACTTTTTATAGGCTTTCTAGATGCCAATTTACGTTCTCTAATATTTTTTATAGGTTTGCGTTAATTATATTAAATAACAGGGGATATATATGAGAATTTTTCTTTTTGCTGCAATAATTTGTGCTTGTTTTAATGCATTTGCCGATGAAGATGTTGCAAAGGTACGAACAAGTGAATGGAATACTTCAAATAATCCATTTCGATTAGATGCAAACTTTGAAGCTAACTTTGAAGCAATGCCAATGTCTGGTGATACATCTAAGTCTGGTTTCGGTTGGCCTGCATACTTTTGGGCAAATGATAAAGGTGGAATAGCGCAGAGATGGTCTTCAAATGATCCTCAACACTTTAAGTACGAATCTCCAACGCTTTATTCTTTAAAAACGATGAGTGCTGCGAAAATAAGTGAACTCTCTCCAGCAGAGAAATTCGATATTATGAACGGAAGATACGATTATCCAACTGTTGAAAAAGTTTGGAAACAAACGAGTAAGGGAGCTAAAGACTGGCATGGAATCTGTCACGGTGCTGCTCCTGCTGGCCTTCATCACAAAGAGCCAGCTTCTAAAACAGTTACAAATGCTGATGGAATCAATATTACTTTTCACTCAAGCGATATAAAAGCCTTAACAGCTTACTACTATGCAAAGATTTCTGACTCATCTTCTGTTCAAATCGGTAGAAGATGTTTCATGGGAAGATTCTCTCCATTTAGAGGCAAGGGCTGTAATGACGTCAATCCTGCGGCACTACATATTATTCTTGGAAATAGATTGGGTCTTACTAATAAAGGGTTTATTGCTGACATCGATAGATTAAAACAAGTTTGGAATCATGTAGCAGTTAAATATGAATCAAAAATTGTAAGAACTATTAGTGACCTTGATAGATCAGTTGAGGGAACTCATAAGAGGATTCATGTGGCGACAAAAGTTTCTTATACTGGTGGTGTTGACCCATCTCAGTTTGCGGTATTAGGTACATCAAATGAGAAATGGGATGTTAGAAGCTACGAATATATTTTAGATCTTGATGTCACTGGTAAGATTATTGGTGGTGGATGGATCACAGATGAGAGACCAGACTTTATTTGGGTGAAAGACAAAGCAGCATTCCAAGATACATACTATGGAGCTGTTAAATCACTTTTAAAGTAATTTAAGCTGGATAAAAGAATAAGAAGTTTTAGATAGAGTTTGTGAGATTAATTAAATTTATAATTAATCGAAGAGCTTTTGAGGTGGGAAGAAGAATCCTTCTGTCCAGCTTACTAGTTATAAAGTAAGCTCCGTGCCAAGATTCAAAAACCGTAAGGTATCGAAATATATATAAATTACTTATGGCCAAGTTGATCCCGGATCAGTTTGGCCTTTTTTATGTCCAAAATGTCTTAAAACTATATGAAGTTTTTGTAGATGATTTTGAAGAATCAAGCTGGATATAAGAATGAGAATTTTTAGATAAGGTTTGTGAGATTTGAGGCATTCGCGACAAATCGGAGAGCTTTTGAGGTGGGGTAGAAGAATTCTTCCATCCAGCTTACTGTATAAGAAGCAAGCTTCGTGCCAACAATAAAAGCTCCTAAGTATTTAAAACAATTGCGAGCTCACAGGTGCACATTATCAATTAAGACACGTAAGCCGACTTTTTGGCTCTACTTTTAAGTATCTTTGTGCCTTATTTGGCAAATTATTCTAATTCATATTGAATTCGTCATTCTTCAAACGATAAGACCTTTTTTTTTAAAGATCTCAAGGGATCAGATCATCAGAAGTTTGCTTAAAAAAGTATCTCTCTTTGCCAATTGAGCTAAGTAGATGGATATATATTTTTTTGGAACTTATAGGTATTAGGGAAGGTCTGAGTATTTTTCAATAATTTTATATTTTGAATTAACAACTTTCATGTTTCCCGATTCATTTTTGAAGTTTGGTAATTCCAAATCATTTCTTTCACAGTAAGATCTATAATAAGTTGCTTTTTCTGGATGAGAAGGATGAGCGAGATTTATCAATCGTGGTGATTCATTTTCATAAATATATTTTACTACTTTTGCAACATCTTCTCTTGAGATGAGGTTGACAGGATCTTTACCATTACTCAGATCAGACTTTCCTGCTAAATATTTTCCAGGATGTAAGTCTATTGAAAATAGCCCCGAAGGACGTATAACGAATGATTTTTTAAACTCTTGTAGTAGTGATTCGATAGCAATAAGCTTTTCGCCATTTTCGGTATTTGGTTCGGGAGAAGTATCTTCATTAACTTCTCCTTTGTTTTCACCGTACACTCCTGTTGAGCTAATTAAGATTATTTTTTTGTCACTAATTTCTTCAAGTCGTTTTAGCCATAATTCAGTTGAGACAGAACTTGGGGGGACGCAAAATATAAATGTGTTGTATTCAAGACTACTGAGAGAATCTTTAGACAAATCTAGTTTAAGAAAACCTTCTTGATCTGTTGTTTTTGTTCCAATAATTTCACTAGATTTAAATTCCTCTAAAACAAGTTGACCTAGTCTGCCAGCTCCAACGAGAAGGATCACTTTACAGAATCCTTAACCATTTGTGATGCTAGTTTTCCATCAAAACGACCTTTGATTTGAGGTTGAAGTTGTTTCATTACTTCTCCCATATTTGGAGAGTCGAGCTCCGTTACAATCTTATCAATCATTGCTTTTACTTCATTCTGATCTAGTGACTTTGGTAAAAACTCCGATAAGACTTTATGCTCTGCAAATATTTCTTTTTTTTGCTCACTATTATCTGGATATAGCTCAGCTGAATCTTTAACTTTTTTTGCATATGAGATGACAATATCAAGTTCAGGTTTAGGATTTCCCGAAACGTCGTTTTCAATAAAAAGTTTTTTTACATATCTTAGAGCATTTAGCCTTGTTTTATCTCTGGCCTTCATTGCAAGTTTGATTTCAGTATTTATTTGTTCTTTAAGATCGCTCATTATTTTTCCTTCGTAATTTTAGTAAATACTAAAATATGATTATTTGCAGGCATATCAATTTTTTGTGAGAAAACCATCGCAGACTTTTCTAAATTTGACTTTATATCTTCAAAACTTCTAATCCCACTGTTAGGATCTCTCGCTTTCAAACTTTCATCAAATTCTCTATTAGAATCAGATGTATATTCACCATTAAAATTAAAAGGTCCGTATATAATGAACTGACCTCCTTCAATAAGAATTTGATCTATACTTTTTAAAATGGTTTTAACTTTTTTCCATGACATGATGTGAAAAGTGTTTGCTGTGTATACCAGATCAAACTTTTTTCTTGGAAGTTTTGTTACTCCAGCTTCAAACTCTACTGGATGAAGAAGAGTTCTCATATTTGCTTGATCAATATAGGCGGATATCGTCTTGTGGTTTTCTTTAAGGTCAGATGTTTGCCAGTAAAGATGAGAGAAGCAGCTACCAAGATAGACTGCGTGCTGCCCAGTTCCACTACCAATTTCAAAGATATTTCGGTCTTCTTTAGTAATGACCTGGCTTAAAGCTTCTGCAATGGGTTCTTTGTTTCTATCAGCACTTGGTGAAAATGGAAGTTCAGTATTTGTCATGACTTACTATATGGTGAAATTTGTCACTTGTCGAAATTTTCCATACTATTTAGGCATGGAATTGTTTAAGTATTCAAATCATCGAAACGTAAAATATCTATCTTGGCTTAGAGAGCAAAACTGTATTGTCTCGGGTGAGAAAGCTCAGTGTGCCCATCATATTCGCCTGGGAACCAACGGGGGAAAAGGAATCAAACCTTCTGATTACTTCTGTGTTCCTTTAACAAATGAGTATCATACAACTGGAAGTAATGCTGTTCATTTGATTGGTGAAGAGACGTTTTTAGAGGACAATAATATTGATAAAGTTGAATTTTTTATTTATTATTTACAACAATTTCTTCAGGAAACACTGGGGGCAAAGGTTGATATCAAGGGGCTCTCACGACTTGATGGTCTGACTGCTGTTATCGATAAGGCTGAAAGTTTTAATACAACCGGTTCAAAACCAGTTAAAAAGAAAAAGAAGAAAGTAAGTACAAAGCCAAAAATATCAATAACTGAAAATGAGTTTTATCAAAAATCGAGAGAATATAAGAGAGAAAAAGATAAAGAACTAAGAAGATCTATTAAGGAATCAACTAAAAAGGTAGATGACGTAAATTCAGATGATGGATACCAGCAAGAGGCTCAAAAATTAAGAAAAGCATCAGATAAAAAAAGAAATGATGAATACAAAGAAGCTCAATCTGCATATAGAAAAAAGATGTATCAAAAATCTAAAGAGATACAAAAAGAATATGCAAGAAAACGAAAAGAAGCTATGGGGAAGAAGTGATGGAGACGAAAGAACTTATTAAAAAACTGATTGCAGCAAATGTTTTTAAAGCCCATCCTTGGCATGGGATTGATCTTTGGGCAGATAAATCTAGAAATATTGTAAACGTTTATATCGAGATTGTTCCTGAGAATAGAATTAAATATGAACTTGATAAAAAATCTGGCTATCTAAAAGTTGATAGACCTCAAAAATTCTCAAATATTATACCTACTTTATATGGTTTTTTACCTAAGACTTACTCTGATACTCATTCAGCTAATTATACGATGAAGAAACTTGGTCGGGATGACCTCGTTGGAGACCACGACCCAGTAGACATCTGTGTACTTACTGAAAAAAACCTTAAGCATGGAGATATTCTTCTAGAAGCGATTCCTATTGGTGGATTTAGAATGATTGACGGTGGAGAGGTAGACGATAAGATTATTGCAGTACTTAAAGATGATGCTGTATATGGAGATTATACTTCAATCGAACAAGTTCCAGCAAAGGTGCTTGAGTCACTTAAACATTATTTTTTAACTTATAAAGAACTTCCAAAGCAAACTAATTCAACTGTTGAAATCACAGATACTTATGGAATGGAAGAAGCACTAAGAATCATTGAGGTCTCTGAGAAAGATTATAATGAGAACTTTGATGTATAACCCTTCAGATTTCTTCGAGAAGCTTGAAACAGAGCTTCAAAAGTCTAGAATTGAACTTCAAGACGATTGGTTTATCGATCATATATGCTACAGAACAAAAGATATTAGTGAGTATGAAAAAGTAAAAAGTGATTTCTCCACAAAGGGAAAGCTTCTTGTTGAGTCCATGGTTGGGGGAAGACTTATCGCCACTTATAAATTGTCATCTCCTTTGAGATATAAAGACTTTATTATCCCACTTATTGAAATTCCTGCTCCTAAGTCCGGAAGGGTTTCCCAGTCTGGTTATGAGCATATTGAGATCGTTATAAAAGAGAGCTTTGATGAGCTTATAGCTATATTTTCTCATCTTGAGATCAAAACTCATGCCCTCTCTAAGAGTATCAATCCGGAGCTTGAGATTGAGTTTGGTGATATATCTGTTAAGTTTCATCACCAGTCACTGGAAGAAGTAATTGAATATGAGAAGTCTTTAGTCTAGTATATTTTATGGGTGTTTATTCAAATATTGAACTTTCTGAAATTAATGAAATCTTAAGCTATTATGACTTAGGTGTTGCAAATTCATTTGTGCCTACTATGACTGGTATTTCAAACTCAAATTTCAAAGTTTCAATGGACGGTGGCCAAGACGTCTTATTAAAAATTTCAAATGATAAAACGATCGAGCAACTTAATAATGAACAACATGTCCTCACCGCACTCGCAGATCATAAATTTGAATTCGCACTAACACCTTTTCAAACAATACAAGGTAAACCCATTTATCAACACAATGACTATTATGGGGTAGTCTTTCCATTTATTGATGGATTACCACCTACAATAGACTCAGACGTCTGCTTTCAGGTTGGCTCAGCACTTGCTAAACTTCATTCACTCGATATAACCAAAGAGGACCTCGAGCATATCAGACCTCACGATGTAGTGGGGTTTGGAAGTCTGGGCATTAAAGAATATCTTGATTCTCCAGATGCAGCTTCTGATTTTATAGATGACTTCAATACCGTTTTCCCAGACAATTTAGAAAACATTCCCTATGACGTCTTTCCAGTTGGTATTATTCATGGCGATTTATATTTTGATAACTCTCTGTTTAAAGACGGAAAGCTTGTCACTCTAATCGACTTTGAGCAGTCTGGACGAGGGCGTTTTATTTTAGACATTGGAATCGCGATCTCGGGAACTTGTTTAAACGAAGATCGCTCTAATGTTGATGAAGAGTATTTAAAGAGTTTTATGCAAGGATACCAGGCCATTCGAAGCCTCAAAATTATTGAAAAAGAGTACTTAGATAAAGCGATTCTCGTTGGTTTTTTTTCTATCGCTCTTTGGAGAATAAAGAGATTTTTAGAAGGTGATCTAGATTCTTCTAAGAAGTATAATTATAGAGAGCTCACTGAAAGAGCAAAAAACTATAAGAGAGTTTTTATTTAACTATAAACTTTGGATTTACAACAATATCTTCTTTATTAAGTTGTTTTCTTATGTTCTTAATAAACTCATAAGGCCATTTTTTCTGAACAACATTAATTACAAAAGTTGGAATCATGCCTCCAAAATCGTTTAAAAAAGCCATCTCCACTTCGGTTTTACCTTTTGATTTCACACTTACAACAGCATAACCATCATGAGAGAAACCTCTTACGTAATCTGAACTTTTTTTCACACCTTTATATTTCTTTATAGATTTCATTTGAACTTTTAATACTTTCGTTTGTTCATCAAAAACAGCACTACTTTGGATGAGAAAGTCTCTTGGACTAAATGGCCATGGTGATCCATATCTGTAGTATACAATAGCTTCTGAAGCTGAGAGATCTATAATTGTTCTTGAATCTTCAAGATAGGGAAGCCACTGAGTTTTTCTATCATTGTCTGCGAGAACAGTAACGACTTTAGATATGTCGTGATTAATAACAGTTTTAAATTTAATTGGAACTAAGCCAGATGGATGTTCATATTTAACAGGAGTAAATATTTCAATACCATCTTCATTAGAATGAATTTTCCATTTAATATTTTCAAGTAAACTTTCTGAAAATGCATTTGATGTTAAGGCCAAAAAACCTAAAAGAGCTAAAAACTTATTCACCTAGAGTCCCCATAAATGTGGCCTACTTTTAGATTCGATTTGATCTTCTATGGAGTCAGGAAGATCTTGAAAGAAATCAATGTTTGTAAGAGCTTCAATAGTATCAACAGGTACTAAAAAAGCTCTTAAGTCTTCTTGTGATTTCTTGTGTGGAATGAGAAAAGCAAGAACCTTTATTTCATCTTTATTATGATAAAAAATAATCTTATAAAATGCTTTGGCGATGTTTAAGTGGCTGGTACTAGGTGTCTTCTTTCTAAAGTCAAATATTAAGCCCGTTATAACTTCATAGTTTTTATTTGGAGAAGTGAGACCTCTAATTAAATTTTCAGCTCTTTTCCAAACACCTCTGTTAAAGCTTGGTGATTGTGCTGCTACATTTGTCATAAAAAATGATTCCCGCATGGAGATATCAGTGATTTTCATATCAGCGGCCGGAACGAGGTGACCTCTATCAAAACCAGATCTGTAGTAGTGTTCAGGCTTTAAAGAATATTTAGGAATTAGCGGATCGATAAAAAATTCATTTTCTCTATTAGCATTACCTCTAAACATCTCTTCATTAAGAGTGTATGAAACCCAACGGGCCAGTTTTTTATTCTTACTGAAGCATGTTTTGTAATAAGAGTGGGATAGAATTGTATCGTTGCAGGTGTGCGAGCTCGCAAACGCGAAACTAGTAAGTAAAAAACCTAATACGATCATAATCTTCATCATTCATCCTTGAATAGTGATTTAATGAATTGTTACCTAATAATAACGTAATGTATCCCAAGAACCAAATTAAAAACACATTATCTAATACTTTCTTACAAAAGCTAAATTACTCAAGAACTGTGATTTAATAGATAAAAATTAATTAATAAATCACGGAGGATTTATGAAAATGATCACGACGATCGGACTGCTCGCAGTCACAGCTTCTCCAGCTTTCGCTGCAGAATACATAGTAAAACTAAAAAACTCGGATACTTCAACTCTCAAAAATTTAAAATCAGTTAGAACACTAAATCTTAGTTTTGGAAATTTTGCAGTTATAGAATCTGACCAAAAACTTGCAGATTTAAAATCACTTGCGAATATCGAATACATTGAACCGAATTTTACTTACAAAGCCTTTACAGCTCCCACTGATGCCAATTTCTCAAAACAGTGGGGACTTAATAACGATGGTAAAAACTCTGGAAGTATTTGGTCTCCAGGTAAAAAAGGTATCGATATCTCAGCCCTGGAAGCTTGGAAAATTACAAAAGGTAATAGATCAGTCAAAATCGCTGTCATCGATACAGGAGTGGATTATAATCATCCAGATTTAAGTAAGAATATTATGGTCAACGATGCAGAACTCAATGGAACTGACGGTGTTGACGATGACAATAACGGATATATTGATGATGTTTACGGATATGACTTTGGAAACAATGATAATGACCCAATGGATGGACACGGTCACGGTACACACTGTGCTGGAGTAATTGGTGCAAGTCATGATGCTCAAGGTATTGCTGGTGTTATGGCCAATGTTCAAATACTTCCAATTAAATTTTTAAAAGATAATGGTTCTGGAACTCTTGAAGGAGCTATTGGAGCAATCGATTACGCTATTTCTCGTGGTGTTGATATTATGAGTAACTCATGGGGTGGACCAGGTAATTCTCAAGCATTAAAAGAGGCAATCATCAGAGCTCGCGATGCAGGGATTACTTTTATTGCAGCAGCTGGAAATTCTAACGCTGATAATGACTCAACAATGACACTTCCTGCAGGATATGATCTTGAAAATATCATCTCTGTAGGAGCTCTAGATGGAAAAGGTAAAAAAGCTGGCTTTTCAAACTACGGTAAAACTTCAGTTCACGTATTTGCTCCAGGTGTAGACATCTATTCAACTGTTCAAAACGGTGGATATAAGAAAATGAGTGGAACAAGTATGGCGTGTCCTCACGTTGCAGGTGTTGCGGGACTTATTTTATCTTCTGAGCCAAATATGAGCTATGTAGATATTAGAGCAAGACTTATGGCCACTTCGATCAAAACTTCAGACTTATCAATCTACACAGCCTCAGGCTATGTAGATGCTGCTTTATCTCTTAAATAAATAAACTTTGGAGGTGTTAGGATTCTAACACCTCCCTATCTTTTCTACATCCCAAAAACTTATAATCCCAAATGCGTGAGACTATCTAAAAAATCAATTTTTGGAGAAATCATGAAGAAAATAATTTTATCCTTATTTATTTGTCTGTTTAGTTTTCAGTCTTTTGCTAGTTGTGTGGAGAAGTATCAAAGTACGAAAGTTGGTCACTATATGGATCCTATGGCCCAGGAAACCCAATCTCTTATTAATATTGGGTCTTCAGCGACGGGATTAATTGTTGGAACATCTGTCTTAGGTTTTACTTTTGTCGGTGGAATGGCGATGCTCGCTATTGCATCAGGACCAATTATGGTCGGTGAAGCTATCCAAAGTATCAAAAATAAAAAAGAAAATAGGGCGATTAGATTAATTAGACAGGCTCAAGCCCATGTGGATGGTAAAAAAGCTCGTGGTCTTTTTAAGCGGGTTTCAAGAAAGATTATTAAGAATAACGCTGGGAGTACCACTTTAGATATCGGCCTTGCCATTGTTAAGGGTAATGAGGACATGACTCTTTGTCAGGACGAAAATGGAGTTAGAGAAATCAAACGAGCAAAAATGGATGGAAATCTTATTATACTAAATTAATCAAAAATTATACAGGTCTGTGCTGCTTCGCGCAGACCCAAACTATTATGACATTTAGAGCTAAACTTGCTAATATTTTATCATGAAAAACATCGAGATTCGCGGCGCACGTGTCCACAATTTAAAAAATATAGACGTAGATATTAAAAGAAATTCTCTTACTGTTATAACGGGACCTTCAGGGTCAGGGAAATCATCCCTTGCATTTGATACTCTCTATGCCGAAGGTCAAAGAAGATATATCGAATCCCTTTCAAGTTATGCCAGACAATTCCTAGGACAGATGGAGCCACCTGACGTTGAAAGTATTGTTGGTCTAAGTCCTGCAATTGCGATCGATCAAAAAAGTACATCAAAGAATCCTCGTTCAACTGTTGGAACAATCACAGAAGTTTATGACTACTTAAGAGTTCTCTACGCGAGAGTTGGAACAGCATATTGTCCGGAATCTGGTGATCTTCTTGAGAGTCAATCTGCGGAACAAATAGTAAAAAAACTACTCGCTAAAAAAGATAAGACGAAGCTGCATATCATGGCCTCAATTATCTCAAATCAAAAAGGTGAACACAAAGAGATGCTCAATAAATATCAGAGCATGGGCTTCTCGAAAGTTAGAGTTAACGGAGACATCGTGGCTTTAGACGATGACGTTAAGCTATCTAAAACTAAAAAAAGTAATGTTGAAATCGTTATTGATAGAATCGTTGTGAAAGATGGAATTAAGGCCAGACTTACAGACTCATTAGAACAAGCTTTAAAGATCGGTGGAGGAAATATATTTGTTCTTTCTGACGATAAATTGGAGTTCTACTCAGAACACCTTTACTCTCACACAAGTGGAATAAGTTATCCCGAGTTAGAACCAAGACTCTTTTCATTCAATTCACCACTGGGTGCATGCGAGACATGTAACGGTATAGGTGAGACTAAGATTTTTACGAGAGATAAATATATAACTGATGAATCCTTATCACTGAGTGATGGAGCTATTGCTCCTCTTGGAAAGAAAGGTGGCTTTTATTATTCAATGGTTAAATCTATTTTAGATACAGAAAAAGTCAAACCATCAACTCCAGTTAAAGACTGGCCAAAGAAAGTCTACGATATTGTCTTTAATGGTTCAGATAAAGAATATCAATTTAAATTTGAATCTGAGAGATCGACTTATAAATTTAAAAAATCATTTCCAGGACTTGATAGTTGGTTAGACACTAAATACAAAGAAAGTAACTCCGATCGAATAAGAGAAGACCTAGAAAAGTATATGATGATTGAGGCTTGTCCAACTTGTGAAGGGCAAAGATTAAATGCCTACGCTCGTGGTGTAAAAGTTAAAGGTATAGGTATCATGGATGTTACTCATATGAGTATTGAAGATACCTATGCATTTATGCAAAAAGTTAAGTTCAAGGGTAATAAAGCGATTATCGCTGAGAAACTATTAAAAGAAATTAATTCAAGATTAAAATTTTTAGTTGATGTTGGTCTTACTTATCTTACTCTCAACCGTGGTGCGACTACATTGTCTGGTGGAGAATCTCAACGAATTAGACTTGCCACTCAGATTGGATCAGCTTTGTCTGGTGTTCTTTACGTTCTAGATGAGCCAAGTATTGGGCTTCACCAAAGAGATAACGACAAGCTTATTAAAACACTTAAACATCTTAAGAGCCTAGGTAACACTGTCGTAGTTGTTGAACACGATGAAGATACAATGCTTGCCGCAGATCATATTATAGATATCGGTCCAGGTGCTGGTATTCATGGTGGTCAAATTGTCGATAGTGGTACTCCTGCAAAAATATTAAAATCAAAATCAATTACAGGTAGATTTTTATCAAAGAAAGAGACGATTCCTCTTCCAGAGAAAAGAAGAAAATTAGATACAAAAATTAAAATTGAAGGGATTAATCAAAACAATCTAGTCAATCTAGATGTAGAGATTCCTCTCGGTGGACTCGTTTGTATTTCAGGTGTAAGTGGTTCTGGAAAATCAACACTTGTGCATAAAGCACTCGTTCCTGGGGCGATGAATTTTACAAATAGAAACTCAACTCATAAAACACATTATAAAAAAATATCAGGCTTGGAAAATATAGATCAAGTTATAGAAATTGATCAGTCACCGATCGGTAGAACACCAAAGTCGAATCCTGCGACTTACACTAAGCTCTTTGATCATATTAGACTACTGTATTCAAATACCAATGAAGCCAAGATAAGAGGTTATAAGCAAGGTCGTTTTAGCTTCAACGTCAAAGGCGGAAGGTGCGAAGTTTGTGAAGGTAATGGAGTAATCAAAGTTGAAATGAACTTTCTTCCAGATGTCTATATTAAATGCTCTGAGTGCTCTGGTAAACGTTACAACCAAGAAACTCTGAATATTACCTACAGAGGTAAAAATATATCAGACGTTTTAAATATGAGTATTGAAGAGGCAAGTGAGTTCTTTATCAATCATAAAAAAATTCATCGAACTCTTAAAACTCTTTCTGATATTGGACTGGGTTATATTAAACTTGGTCAGTCCTCCACAACTCTCTCCGGTGGTGAAGCTCAAAGAATGAAACTATCTAGAGAACTTAGTAAGGCCACCAGAGGTCACTGTCTTTATGTATTGGATGAGCCGACAACAGGTCTTCATTTTCATGACATTAAAGTTCTTATGAAAGCTATTAATAAGCTTGTTGATCAAGGTCATTCAGTTGTTATTATTGAACACAACCTAGATGTTATAAAAGGTGCTGACTATGTTCTGGATCTTGGCCCCGAAGGTGGAAAGTACGGCGGAAAAGTCGTTGCAAAAGGAACACCTGAAAAAATTGCAGCAAGTAAGAATTCTTTAACTGGTAAATATTTAAAACGTTATCTATAGGGGACTATGAAGACTTTAATTTATAATGCTAAAACACTTGGTAAGTACTTAGGACTAAAAAAGGATCTTGTAGATGCCTGCATACTAATAGAGAACGGTTTAGTTAAAGATATTTTGACTACTAAACCTGAAGTTGATGGTGAAGTCGAGATGATCGATGCGAAAGGAAATCTCATCGTACCCGGATTAATTGATCCTCAAGTTCATTTTAGAGAGCCCGGTCTCGAATATAAAGAAGATATTGAGTCTGGAAGTAAAGCCGCTAACAAAGGTGGTTTTACAACAGTAATATCTATGCCAAATACAACTCCTACAGCTGATAATGCTGAGACAATAAAGTTTATGTGGAATAAACAACAAGATGTTTCACTATGCAGAGTATACCCAACAGGTGCAGTTACTCTTGGTTTAAAAGGTGAAGCTCTATCTCCATTTGAAGAATTAAAGAATGCAGGTGCAATTGCCCTGACTGACGATGGTAAAGGAATTCAATCTGACGAGCTCTTTGAACGTGCGATGGTTGAGGCTGCAAGCTTAGATATGAGTATATTGGATCACTCTGAAGATGAGTCATTATCAAACGGTGGAGCAATTCATTTAGGAGAGTATTCTAAAAAACATAACGTTTCAGGAATTGATTCTAAAAGTGAATCAGCTCATGTCGAAAGAGGGTGCAGACTAAGTGGAAAGACAGGGTGTCATTATCATGTTCTTCATATTTCAACTAAAGAATCTATAGAATATGTAAAGGATGCCAAGAAGAAAGGTTATAGAGTTACTGCAGAAGTTTCTCCTCACCATCTTCTGTTATGTGACGAAGATATCCCTCTAAGAGAAGATGGAACGCTTGATTCAAATTGGAAAATGAATCCTCCTCTTAGATCAAAAGAAGACAGAGCGGCTTGTGTAGAAGCTTTAGTCGATGGAACAATTGATGCAATCGCTACTGATCACGCTCCTCACGCTCCTCAAGAAAAAGCTGCTGATATTCATAAAGCTCCCTTTGGCATTATCGGATTGGAGACAGCTTTTGGACTTTGCTACACTCATTTTGTTAAGACGGGTAAAATTACTCTAGAACACTTGATAAAACTAATGACCGAAGGCCCTGCTAAACTTTTCAAATTAGATCTTGGAAAAATCGAAGTGGGTGCAGTTGCTGACCTTACGATTATTGATTTAAATTCATCAGAAGAAGTAACAGAAAACTTTTTTGCATCAAAATCTAAAAACTCGCCATTTATTGGCCAAAACTTATACGGAATTCCACAGATGACATTCTTGGCTGGAAACCTTGTATACGCAAAGGATAACGCATGAAATTTGATCAAATAGTAGAAGATGCATTTAAGATAGCTCAAAAAGCAAGACTTAATGCTTATGCTGACTACTCAGGCGTAAAAGTTGGAGCAGCTGTAAAAGTTAAAGGTCGTGATGAATTATATTTCGGTGCAAATGTTGAATACGTCGTCAACGGGATTTCAGTTTGTGCTGAGAGGAGTGCTCTTTCTCACGCTGTATCAAATAACGGAAAAATTGAATTAGAATTTGTTGTTGTTTGTTCGAATACAGAACCAGCACTTCTTCCTTGCGGTGTATGTTGTCAGGCAATGAGTGAATTTGGAAATAGAGATCTTCCTATTTATATTGGTAATAAAGACAAACTTTTAAAGAAGGTTATTTATAGTGAAATTTGGCCTCATCAATATAGTGAGCTACCTAAAGTATTAGCAGAATAATGCCTCTATACTTTCAACTGGCAGTAAATTTGCCAATTAAAAATTCAACTCTCACTTATGCATCAGATCTACCCCTCAAAAGAGGAGAAATGGTCGAGGTGCCGTTGGGACGAAGAAAATCTCAAGCTATTGTTCTTCGAAGCTCTAAGCCTTCAGAAGTGAGAGATATTCCAAAAGATAAAATAAAATTTGCCTCAGCTCTTTTAGAAAATAGCTTCGTTATAAGTGAAGAAGAGATTGAGCTCTATACCTGGATGTCACAGTATTATCACTATAGCCTTGGTAAACTGATCTTTGATTGTCTTCCAAAGCTTATGAAAAGACCAAGAGAGCCAAAATTTAAAAGAGGTCGTGGTGAACCAATTCCTCATGAACTAAATGAGCTTCAAAAGAATGTTTATGAAGGTGTTAAAAAGACTCTCGGTGCTGGTTTTTCTCAACACTTTGCTCACGGTGTAACAGGATCAGGAAAGTCGCTCGTCTATCTGAGTTTAATTAAAGACGTACTAAATAGTGGGAAGTCAGCTCAGTTTTTACTTCCTGAAATCAATCTAACACCACAATTTACTCAAATGTTTGAACAGTTTCTAGGCCATAAAGTATATGCCTATCATTCTGGAGTTACTCCTTCAGAGAAGTTTAATATTTGGAAAGCACTCAAAGAGAGTGATGAACCTGTTCTCGTTTTGGGAGTTCGAAGTTCAATATTTTTACCTATAAAGAACTTAGGTATTGTTGTTGTCGATGAGGAACATGATCAGTCTTTTAAACAATCAGATCGATGTCCTTATAATGGACGTGACGTAGCTATTAAAAAAGCACAAATTGCGAACGCTCCAATTATATTAGGATCTGCGACACCGAGCTTTGAAAATTATTATCATTTCTCTAATCATAATGGTGGAAGAAACTACTACACTTTAAAAGAGAGAGTTAGTACGGGAAACCTTCCAAAATTAGTTGTTTATGACTCGCGAGATAGATTTAAAGAGAATGATCCCGCATGGCCTTTATTGGATGAAACTTTAGTCGATATTAAAGCTGCTCTTGAAAAGAAAGAGCAAGTTATCGTTTTTATCAATAAGCTTGGTTTCTCAGCTTTCGTTCAATGTAGAAGTTGTGGTCATCAGTTTAAAAATGAAGACTGTGGCTGCGAGAATAATCTTCGTTACTTTAAACAAAGAAATGAATTAAGCTGTGCTCACTGTGAGTTTCGAAAACCCATGCCCGACAAGTGTCCCGATTGTGGAAGTATTACAATGGTCAACAAAGGTTTTGGTACTGAGAAAGTTGCCGAAGTATTAAAGAAAATATATCCAGAGTATAGAGTTGATCGTTTTGATAGAGATGAGATTACTTCGACAAAAAAACTAAATGAAAAACTTGAAAGTTTTCACTCAGGTAAAATTGATCTATTAGTAGGAACACAGATGCTTGCTAAAGGACATAACTTTGAACGAGTAAATCTTGTTGTTATGTTAGGGCTTGATTCTATGTTGAGCTTTTCTGATTTTCGATCTACTGAGAGGACTTATCAATTAGCGAGTCAAGTCTCTGGAAGAGCTGGACGTTATTCTAAAGAGAGTAAAGTTGTGATCCAGTCAATGAATCCAGATCATCCTATATTTGAAATTATTGGATCTCACTCATTTACAAAGTTTTATGAAGACGAGGTTGAACTTCGAAGGTTATGTTCTTGTCCGCCTTTCACTAAACTGACTATGCTTTATTTTAGTTCTAGGTTCAGAGATAAACTTATTCAAACAGTAAACTCAGTGTCTACTAGTTTAAATAGTGCTGCTATAAAAAACTTCAATGAGGTGAGGGTTCTAGGGCCTGCTCCATTATCGATTGAGAAGAAAGCAAATCAATTTACATGGGCGATTATGCTTAAGACTGATAATATCAATCAGTTGCATAATATTATTTCAACATTTGAGAATAATTACAAACCTATTTCTGGAGTAAGCTATAAAATTGATGTTGATCCAGGTCAAGTTCTATAGGTTGAAAAATCCCATTCTTGATGGAACAAATATCTTTCCATCTATTTCTTTAATCATTCCGATAGGTGATTCAAAGTATCTTTTCTTACGAGCAACATGATACTGAGTTTTTCCTTTCTCATAGCATAATAATTGACCCATTATCCCAATTGCACAGTAGCTTTTATCCATAATAAATGGATTGGATATAAACGGTTCCGGGAATTCACCTACAAATCCAATTTTATTTTTAGCCATATCAAATGTTAAAATGTCACCTGTTGAGAGAGTAATAAGAAAGTTATTTTCATCTATCTTAGTTGGTGGGAAGAAATTGAATCCTCTAAGCTCTTTAGTGAATGTAATTTTTTTACTTTCTGTATCAAATATAAAAAGTGTTGAAGGTATATCGAACTTACTTTTCATAAGATCCGCTTTAGTGGTTGCTCCTACGACCTTATTTCCAATACGTGAGAGCATCATTTTTGGACTCTCTTTGAATTCTTTGATGAAACTAGTCTTTTGTGTTGCTTTATTTATGCATATAAATGCTTTTAGCTCATATATTGAATTAAAGCATAGATCATCACCAATAACTAAAGGAGAGCTATCGACATGCAGTTTCTTTTTACTAATAGTTTTTAAATTCCATTTCGATTTGAGTGTTTTCTTATCAAGTGCTGATATTCCACCTGGGCCATGACCTACGTAGATAGTATCTTTATCAATTGTCAAAGGTCTTTGAATATGTCCATTAAGTAGAATTGAATTTCTTAACTTCTTTGTCTTTAAATCAAATGCATAGAGGTTTGCGTTTTCTGTGTCGTGGAGACCTTCACCAAAAAAAGCTATGTCTTGATCAATTATAATATCGCTCACTGTACTTTGCTTAGCACTAAATATTTTTTCAAGCTTAGTGAAATCATTCTTACTTTTGTATAAAACTCCACTAGTGGAGAGAAAAATAATAGAGTCACCATACTTAACTGGTGCATTGACCGTAGGTCCAATTTTGACCCTTAGTTTTTTTTCTTCGGCATTTAGATTTAAAGCAAAGATAACAGCGCAAGAAAGTGCCAGTAATAGTTTCATAATTTTCTCCTTAGAGATATAATATCGAAATGTCTCAATCTTTAAAGTTTAAAATTCTTTTTGAATGCTCTAAGCAAAAAAAACTAAGTAAATATGTCCTACCTTTTTGGTTGGCTAATGACTGCGATACTCTTCCAAACGAGTGGGGAAAATTTATTCTCAGATCTGCTCTAAAGACTGAGAATGAGCAGTCTCTAAATTCTGGTGTTGGTTACAGTACTAAAGGAATAGAAACTGATGCACAGTACTTAGATGCGAAGGAAAAACTAAGACAACAACCTAACTTAGATTTTCTGCTACTCCAGCCATATTTTGATTATGATACTCACTTAACTCTTTTTAAAACAAAAGATTTTGTGTTTATAGAGGCAAAATCTGACGACGAGAGTAAGTTTTATTTTTTTAATGATCTCTCTAGTACTTCTTTACCTTATTGGGGAGCAGAGCTAAGAATTTTTCTTTCTCTTTTTAATCAATTGTACCAGGGAGAATTCATCCTAGAGGTCGGTGTAGATAGTGAAAAATTAAAAATTTTTCAAGTTAATGAGCTAACTCAAAATGATATTAAAAATGCATTATACGAAGAAGTATTATCTAAAGCTCTTGCAGGAAATAGACTTATCAATAACGACTCATTCCTTCAGAAGATGAAGCTAGAATATAATGCTTATAAATTCAGAAAACGAGAGGAGTTTCTAGACTTCAGTGACACGTTTAATAATTGGGTTTATATCTTTTTTTATTTTAAAATATTTTGTACAACTCAAAAATTAGAGTTTGGTGAGCAGTCATTTCAAGCTTTTCTAAGTTCTTCAGGTGAATCTAATACAGTCTCTCGAAACCTAAAAAGACATCTAGAGATTGGCACAATGACTAATAAAGCCTCTGATTGGAATGTAACGTCTGGATTTAATGCTAGTTCTGAAGTTTTTATTGGCTCTGGGATCGTAGAAGGAACAGTTGATAAAAGTGTGTTGGTCTCAGAGAATCTAACTATTACTGAAATTTTAGAGTTCCAACCTAAAGTAATATTAACAACTTACAATTCACTTTTGTCTCATCCTATTCTTTTTTGTGCCGAAAATGAGATCTCTTTTGTTGGAGGGCTAAGTAATTTAGCTGTGAGCAACATAAAGGAAGGGGACAATTTTTCAATAGATTTTACATTGAAGCAAATTATTATAGAATCTAGTTAGGTAATGTTAAAGGAGACATAAATGGTTTTTCCATCACTTTCATTTTCAGTTGACCCAGGTATGGTTTCTACAATGTCCACCATGGTAGTTATTGGTTTTAGCTTTATGTTAAGATACTGGAAAAAAGCATTAATCATATCATGCATAGTTGTTGGAGTAGGCCTATTCTCTTTTAAAGCTTCTGCGATTGGTTTTTACCCAAGCAGTGGAGGACCAACTTTTAATAATAATCAAAACTATTACGGTGCACCTTGGGGACAACCAAGACCTGTGTATTACTATCCTCAACTTCAATATCATTCATTTTGGGGACCAACTCCTAACTACTTTCGATCTCACGGTGCGAGTCCTTATGCTCCTTCTTGGTATAATAACTGTCCACACTGTTCTCAACAAGGTAGTGGTGGTTTTAACAACTGGAATACAATTATGCCTAATCAATACCATGGTGGTCCAGGTGCACCAGCCAGTTAGTGATACTATTTCCTAGTGTTGTTTTTGCTATAAGCTTAATCTTTTGGTTTTTTAAGCCTGAATTCGTATCAACTCTTTTTCTCATTAACTTATGGACGCTTTCATACCCCCATACATTTGCTACATTTAAGAGGAGTTACTTCTCTAAGAAAGAAAATAAAGTTAAGGCCATTGTATGTGTCGTGTCTTTTCTCATATTAAATGTCTATATAGTCTATGCTTATGATTTTGTTCTTCTTATAAATATCTACTTCTATTCTCAATTCTTTCATTACTGTCGTCAAAATTTTGGTATTGCTAAAATTTATTCCTTAAGTTGGAAAAAAATGGATGGTGTTCTTTTTCACTTTTACCATGTATTTGTATTGTTTTTCTTTTGGAGAACCAGTCATTCATTTTTGGGCTATAAAATATTCTCTCCCTATATTGAACCATATGTCTCCTCATTTGCTCTTTACTCGATGATCTTCATAGGTATCTATTTTGCTTCAAGATTTAATAAAATCTCGTCAATGACTTATATATATATAGGTCTGGGAGCAATTATGACTTATTCTTCTGAATCGTTTATATTAGGATGGCTTGGACTGCATCTTTTTCATAACTCTCAATACCTTGTAATGGGTCACTCTTTATCACCAAGAAACTCTTTCTTTATTTATTGGATATCTTTGATCGTATCTGTTTTTGTTATATATTCTTTCGCAATTTACCTTGATCAATACATTGAAACATTCGTGTCATTTTCATTCTGCTTAATTCTTGCAGTAAATTTCTCTCATTACCTATTTGATTCATTTCTTTGGAAAAGAGATTATAGATCGAGATTTCCATAATTATTTACATATTTATCGTATTTCTGTAAACGGAATTACATTACAGGTTGCAGAAAATATAATATTAAAAATATATGTTAAATATATACTCCGTTCTAGCACCAATAGCTCTCATTCTTTTTGTTATGGAGCTATCGTATTGTCTTTATAAAAAGAATGACTTTTATAGTTTTCATGACTCTTTTACTAATCTTTCTACAGGTATAGGAAATCAACTTGTAAATCTTTTGGTGATGGGATTCGTATTTTCTTTTTATCAGCCACTTTATGAAATGACTCCGCTGAAGATGGATTACAGCTTTATAAATATGCTTATTCTATTGGTATTAGTCGATTTCATTTTCTATTGGATTCACAGGTTTGGTCACTCTATTAATTTTTTGTGGGCTGCACATTCACCACATCACTCTGGAGAGGAAATGAATTTAGCTCTAGCGATGAGGGCCAGTGTTACAATGAGGCTCACTTCGTTCTTCTTCTTTTGGCCATTAGCATTTTTAGGATTTTCTCCACAAATGATATATGCCGCAAGTGGGATTCAATTAATTATTGCTTTCTGGCATCATACAAAGCTTATCGGGAATATGGGATGGTTTGAAAAATACTTTAATACTCCCTCTCACCATCGTGTTCATCACGGAACTAATGAGAAATACCTCGACAAAAACTTTGGAGAGATATTTATCATTTGGGATAAAATGTTTGGAACTTTTCAAAAAGAAGAGGAGGAAGTTAACTTTGGCATTCTTCGACAGCCCAAATCTTTAAACCCTTTAGTTATAAACTTTCACTTCTGGTCTCTTCTTTTTTCCGACTTCAAAGAGACGAATAGTCTATGGGATAAAGTTCGTATATGGTTCATGCCATTAGGATGGCGCCCAAAAGATATTAAAACATTCAGATCTGCTGTGAAACCCTTAAACAAAAATGAATATGACAGATATTCACCGACATCTTTTTTAGGTGCTAAGCCTCTGCTCATTATCCAGCTGATATTTTGTCTCTACATTATGTTTTTAGCATTGGATATGACATCGAGTTTAAGTCTTAATGGTAGAATTCTTTGTGGCGTATACATTTGGGCAAGCATGATGAGTTGGGGAGCAATTTTAGAATCTAGAAGTTGGGGATTAAAGTTAAGCTTTGGTAAAGAGATCCTCCTTTCTTTAATCCTAATTTCATTTAATACTAATTTGGGATTTTATAATTACTCTGTGAGTATTTTACTTCTCTTATGTCTGATTAGCTTCTTGGGATCAGTATTTATTTATCAGAGAAATCGTTTCTCATTGACCCAATATGATGCGTAACTCTAAGAAGCTCATGGTCATCCAAGTCATCAAATAATACCATACCCATTTGAAAAGCAAATATGGCCTTGGCAAGAGTTTCATCGCCTTCAAGATCCTTGAGTCTCATATTCAAGCCCTCATTATGGTAGTGTTTAATTAACTTTGAGATTTCGTTATCTTTGCCTCTATTAAGAAAATAAAATGGAGCAAGGTTTGGACAAGTTTTAAGAGTATCACGGGCAAATTTAACTCCATTAAAATAATCCTGATTTGCAAATTTGTCTTTTTGATCAGGACTGATTCCGGCATATATCTTTCCAAAAAGGTGGCATGCCTCTAGAAGAATATTTAGCTTTTCTTTTCCAAAATAATAATAAATTAGTGGTCTTTGAATATCGGTTTTTCTTGCTAGCTCAGAAATCGTCCATTTCAAATGGCCTTTAGTTATATCTAGAGAGATCGCGCTATTTAAAATTTTCCAGTATGTTTCGTCCTTAGTTTTCATTGTCTCCTCTCATATGAGTAACAGGATCATATCCACCTTTGGAAAATGGATTACATCTTAGTATTCTCCATAAAGATTTTAATACTGCTTTATAAATAGGTAGAGTTTCAAAAGCCTCTTTGGCGTAACTTGAACAGGTTGGATAGTACTTACATGTCGGTGGGAAAAGGGGAGATATCAGATATCGATAAGCCTTTATAAAGCCTAGAAATATCTTTTTTATTCCGTCTGAAAGCAAGTTAATCCTCCTTTATAACGCTATGTTCGCCACTTTTGTTAAACATAGCTGAATACTAAGCTTTGTCTAGGGCGTTAGGCTATAGTTTTTTCGTAATTTAAGCTACTTTGACAACACTTATAAGACAACTTGTGTTACAAGTTGTTTTTCTAATAGATCGAGGGTCAAAGACACTCGTGAACACGGAGCTAACAATGATTGAACAGTCCTTTAAAGAAACCAATTCCCTTAAAAATAAAGTCGTTGAAGACATAATGTCTTGTGATTCGAAAGATGAACAGGGTCTTAATGATTTTCAAAAACTACCAACTGAAGACCTAATAGCTATTCCAAAAGTTGGAATTAACAATTTTAGACTACCTATTGAATATAAGAACAAAGACGGTGATATTCGCTCTCATGATGCGACTGCTGCAATGTATGTCTCACTCAATGCCAATAAAAATGGCGTTAGTATGAGTAGACTTTGTACTATTCTTCAAGCTGAAAGCGGTGAGCAAGAACTTGGTGTTAATTTCTTTAAGACTGTCATGAGTAGATATAGAGATGAGCTCAGAGATGAGACTGATAGAGAACTCATAGAGAAGTCATTTCTAAGACTCAACTTCAATTTCCCAATAAAACAAAAGTCGCTAAAAAGTGATAACTGGGGATGGCAATACTATCCTGTTCAATTTGAAGCACATGAGTCTAAAGAGAAGGGATTTGAGCTCTTTATAACTTTAGAATATCTATATTCATCAACTTGCCCTTGTTCGCTATCGATGGCGAAACAGTACGAGCGAGAATATGCTGAAGGGAAAACAACTGAGGGCTCTGGAATTGGCGTTCCTCACTCACAAAGATCAAAAATGAATGCTAAGGTGAAAATTGATACTTCTAAAGAATTTCACTTAGAAGACTTAATTGCACTCATAAGAAAGGCGATTCCAACTGAAACTCAAAGTTTAGTTAAGAGACTCGATGAGCAGGCTTTCGCAATTCTCAACGGCGCACACCCAATGTTTGTAGAGCATGCAACTAAACGTGTGTATAAAGAGTTTAACGCACAGCCCGTTATTTTGGACTGGCTTGTTGAATTAGAGCATATTGAATCACTTCATAGCCATAATGCAGCAGCTGTTATCTATAAGGGTGTACAAAATGGACTCCGGGCCGATACAATCTTCTAGATGAAGACTGGAAATTTATTAAAACTAAAAACAAAAAAGACAGATAATAACGTCAACTATTCGCTACCTATTGGAGATGATCTAATTGATCTCAATCCGTTGGTAGGTAGTGAAATTACTATCGAATTCACTGGAATTATCAACTGCATAGACACAGGTAAGGTCATCAAGAAGTCGTTCTCTCAAGGATATAGTTGGGAGTCATTTGTGACTAAGCCCTTTTGTGATTCGTGTATGTTTAAACCAGAGTTATGCCACTTCTCAGTTGGTACGTGCAGAGATCCTAAATGGGGAGAAAAACATTGTTTTAAACCTCATATCATTTATTTGGCCAACTCTAGTGAGCTTAAAATAGGGATTACCAGAGAGACTCAAGTTCCAACGAGATGGATGGACCAAGGTGCATCCTTTGCTCTTCCCATATTAAAAGTAAAAGATCGTTACACAAGTGGACTGATTGAAGTTGAAATCGCTAAGAAATTGGGAGACAAAACCAATTGGCGAAAAATGCTCAAGGGTGATGTGGACGATATAGATCTGTTAAAAATTAAAAAAGAAGTACTTAAAGAGTTTAAAGCTCTTATCGAAAAATACGAAGCTGAAATTCTACCAGATGAACTTTATACCTTTGAGTATCCCGTAGAGAACTATCCTACTAAAGTAACAACTCTATCTTTTGATAAAACGGCAAAAATTGAAGGAAAACTTCAGGGAATAAAAGGTCAGTACCTCATTTTTGATCACGGTGTCTTGAATATTAGAAAGCATCAAGGTTATGAGGTTAACTTTAGTCAGTAATGAATAATCTCATCCTTATCCTACTCATTGTTTTTATTGCACTGTTGATTATATTCATAGGCCTTCTGGCTTTTTTTGGTAATCGTTTTTTAAAAATCAAAGAAGCATCTCTTAAAGAAGCATTTCTTAAAGAAACATCTCCCACAGATGCATCTACACTTGAATCTAAACCTACTGAGATTCAAAACACAAATAAATCATTAGAGAGACTTAAAGAGAAACCATCGAAAGAATTAATAAAAGCTTTAAGAGCATCAAATAAGCTTGATGCACCAATGAAAAAAGTAAACTCCGTTTACTGTATTGACCACCCAGAAAATTTCTCTAACGGTAAATGCTCTATTTCTCTAGAGCCTCTTTGTGAGCAGTGCTTATCAAAGCAAGGAGATATGGTTATTGGTAGAAAGTATCTAGATCTCTTTTTAGAAAATGAATGGATTGAGATCCAGATGATCCGCGATGAAAAAGAAATTAAAAAAAGATATATGGATGTTAAACAAGACCTTTGGATAAAGGATTCTATTCCTACAATCATTCAAGGTCACTTTAAGATTAATGTTGAAACAGATGAAATAGAGCCCTATATCGTTTTATTCGCACCTGAGGATCAACAAGAACTCGTACGAAGTAAGTTTACATTTAGTTAGGAGAACAAAGTGTCACTAGTCGTTTATAATACTCTTTCAAACAGCAAAGAAGTCTTCAAGTCTATAGAGGCCAATAAGGTTAAACTATATCTTTGTGGACCAACGGTTTATGATCTCTTGCATATCGGAAACTTCAGAGGACCAATTACCTTTAACCTTATGAGAAACTGGTTAGAAAAAAGTGGCTATGATGTAAACTTCGTTTATAACTACACAGATATTGATGACAAGATTATTAATAAAGCTATAGCAGAAGGCGTTGAATCGAGTGTTATTAGTGAAAGATTTATCAAGGAATTTGAAACTGATTTTAATCGTCTCGGTTTAAGACCACACACTCATAATCCAAGAGTATCCGAGCATATGGATAGCATTATTAATATGGTTGAAAAACTTATTGAAAAGAAAAAAGCCTATGTCGTTGAGGGAGAAGTATTTTTTGAAATTGAAACTTTTAAAGACTATGGAAAACTTTCTAAAAATAATCTAGATGATCTGCAAGCCGGTCAGAGAGTTGATATTGATGAACGCAAAAGAAGTCCTTTTGATTTTGTTTTATGGAAACCTTCAAAAGAAGGAGAACCTAGATGGAGTTCTCCTTGGGGCGAGGGAAGACCTGGTTGGCATATAGAGTGCTCTGCGATGATTAAATCTATATTGGGAGAGACGATTGATATTCACGGAGGAGGAATTGATTTGATTTTTCCTCACCATGAGTGCGAGATAGCTCAAGGTGAAGGCTGTTCGGATAAGAAATATTGTAATTATTGGATTCATAATAACTTTATTAATATGAATAATGAAAAAATGAGTAAGTCACTTGGCAATATTATTTCTGCCAGAGCATTCATGGATCAATATCATCCTGAAATATTAAAATATACATTCCTTAGTGCTCACTATCGATCTGTTCTAACAATTAACGATGATAAAATTTTTCAAACAGTTTCAGCTTTAAATCGTATTTATACTTCTCTTCTTCTTGCAACAAACACAGTGGGTGATGAATCGGTAGAGTCTCAAAGTGATGATGCCTTTGATAAGAAATTAGTTGAATTTGATAACAGAATAAAAAAGTCACTAAATGATGACTTTAATACAGCTGAATTTATCTCGATTATATTTGAAGCTGTTAGAACCTTCAATTCTCTTGGGGTTGCAAATAAGAAAAAGAGATCTCCTGCGCATATTGGTGCCAGTAAATCTTTTCTTAAATGGATGAGTAACTACGGACAAATGAGTGCATTATTTAATGAGGATCCAAAAACACTATTAGAGCAACTTGATGATGTCGTTATTAGATTAAAAGATATCGATAAAGAAGAAGTCGAAAAGCTTGTTAAGCTTCGTAATCAAGCTCGAGTTGATAAAGATTGGGATGCTGCTGATAAATATAGAGATGAGCTAGAGTCTCTAGGGATAGAGCTATTTGATGGCTCTGATAGAGGTTGGAGAGTCAAAAGTAGTGAAAACTAAGGTTCTATTTGTTTGCTTAGGGAATATTTGTCGATCTCCTGCTGCTGAAGCAATATTTAAAGATATAGTTGAAAAAAAAGGCTTGTCTGAGAACTTTGTAATAGATTCAGCAGGTACGAGTGGTCATCATTCTGGTCAAAAAGCAGATTCAAGAATGATTCAATCTGCTGCTAATCGCGGTGTCATGGTTACTAGTATTTCAAGAAAATTTGAATTAAAAGATTTTAGATCGTTTGACTATATTGTCGTCATGGATGATTCAAACTTTCAAAACTTAGTCGAACTTGACTTAAAACACGAATACACTCATAAAATTTTAAAGTTAACTGATTATTGTTCTAATAAGTACCCCAGTATTCAAGAAGTTCCCGATCCTTATTATGGTGGAGCTGAGGGGTTTAATAATGTTCTGGATATTGTGGAAGATGCATGTCAAAACCTCGTAAAAGAGATTCATTCTTAAAAGGCTTAATAAGCATGGGACCTGTTATTCCTGGGATTATACCTTTTGGAATGATTATGGGAACTGTGGCCTCTGAGGCCGGTCTTAGTATGCCTCAAACAATGGGGATGAACGTCGTTGTTTTTGCTGGAGCATCTCAACTCGCTACAATTGAGCTCTTAACTAAAGATGCACCTTCAATCGTGATTATACTAACAGGGCTGATTATTAACTTACGGTTCTTACTTTATAGTGCAGCCAGTTCGACGTACCTAAAAGAGAGTAATCTTTTTGTTAAAGTTGTGGGAGCCTATTCCCTCACAGATCAGTCATATGCAGTTTCTTCTGCAAATGATAGGTTTCTTATATCTAGAGAATCAAAAGTCTTTTTTACTTTAGGTGCTGCTCTTTGCATGACTATATTTTGGCACCTCTTTGTCTTAAGTGGATTCTACTTTGGTAATATTATTCCAAAGTCACTATCTTTAGACTTTGCAGTTCCGCTCAGCTTCATGGCCTTAACAATTCCAAGCTTAGTGACCCGTACTCATCTTCTTGTCGGAATCATTTCAATTTCAATGTCTATTCTTCTTAAAGATCTTCCCTTTAATTTGGGGCTAATTTGCACCGCAGGTTTTTGTATCTTTATCGCCGACAGACTTACTCATGAGGTTGATAATGAATGAAGCCTATTTTTGGTCAAGTGTAGTTCCTCTGGGGGTTGGTACTCTTCTCATTAGAATGTCATTTATATTTTTATCCAAATATCTCTCACTCTCAAAAAGGGTAGAAAGACTATTTACTTTTATACCAGCAGCAGTTTTTCCCGCTCTATTTGCTCCTATGGTCTTCTTTTATAAAGGTGATAATGAATTTCTTTTTCATCAAGAAAGAATATTGGCATTTATAATTGCAATGGTTGTTGCATTTAAGACTAAGAATATTCTACTTACTATTCTTACAGGATTGATTGTCCATTATCTTATATAAAAAAAGGGAGAACATCCTGTCTCCCTCGCGATTTGTTTAATAATTTTGAGGACGCTTGAGATAAAACTCAAACACTCCTTATTTGCTTAGACTAATTGTTTTACCTAGAGACTTTGATTGTCTTCCGTGAAAACTTTGTAACTCATCTCTTTCAGATTCTTCCTTACAAGTAATACACATTGTACTTGTAGGTCTAGCCTGAAGTCTTTGGAATGAAATAGGTGATGCACAGTCGTCACAAAGACCATACTCATCAGAGTCCATTAATAATTTAGTTTTTTGTAATTTTTTTAAATAAAGGGATTCTCTAGTAGCGAATCGTAACTCAGCGTGCTTGATAATTTCTTCGTTTGCAGAATCAACGTCATCACCCGAATTTTGGTTTACGACTAAAAGCTGCTCTGACAAAAGTTTGTTCTGAATTCTTTCAACTTCGGCCATGACTTTATCTTTTAAAGTACTAAGCTCTTTAGCTGTAAGATGACTATTCAGTTTTGAATTCCCCATCGTTGTTTCTCCTTATAAATTTCTCTCTCGTTGTGTGTAAGTGATTTAATCAGGGACTCATTTATCTGCCAACAAAGTGTAAGTTTTTATTAGTTCTTACTGCATTTTTAGCTAAAAAAGCCGTTTTTAGCTTCACATTTGTTAATAGTTCTCCACAAAGGTGAATGTGGATAACTTTTGGATTATGCTATTAAGTCCTTTTAACAGCTGTTTTAAAGGATAAATTGACATTAGAGAATTGTTAATAAGTCTGAAGATTTATGTTGACTCTTATAAATGTGGCTGGTGTTTCTTACTTTGATAATTTAAATGTGAGAAATAAAAGAATAACTTTTGTTCAAAATCCTTTCGAACAAAAGAAATTATCGTGTGTGATAAATTCCTTGATTAATTAATTTTAAGTTAGATTTGAAAAATTGCAAAACATTTCTTTCTGTTTTTTTGATCTAGTATATATTCTAGTCGGTTAGGCCCTGTAGTGTATATTAACAGTCGGTTTTGTCGAGTATATCTTTTATTACGGCTTCATCATCCACATCAAGATTATTATTTCTTATAGCGTTTTCAACATGAGTTATAAGTTTTTCAATTTCTGAAATCTCATTAAGAATTTTTAAAGAATTTCGTATTATCATCTGTAACCTCCGTCTAGATTTAATACTAATACAAAAGTTTGGTATTGCAAACAAAAGTTTAGTGTGGTAAATATTTCTTACACATTCCCATTTGTAGTAACAAATTGTCTCGGGGTCTTATAGTAAGGCCTCGGGACTTTTTAAATCTCAATAATCATTTTTATAGCAAGTATAACTAGGACAGAGTTAAGAATAATAACTTTGTTTCTGGACTTAATAGTCATGTTTATTCTCGCTCCGAACCTTGAACTTAATGAAGTGCCTATAAAAATTATTAAGACAGCAAAGAAATCGATGCGACCAAATTGACCAAATCCAATGACTTCAGAAATTGGGCCCAGAGTTCTATCTACAAGAAGGTGAGGTATGATTCCTATCGTACAAGCAAAGAACATTGCAATATTAGAATATGAAGGAATTTTTCTTGTTGGAATTTTTAAAATATTTATAAATAGCGGCACAAAGATGATTCCACCTCCCAAGCCAGTGATAGCACTTAAAATTGATCCGCCAAAAGCAATGAAGAATAGTAAGACTTTATTATATTCGTCTTTAGAGAACTCAGTATTATTAGTTGAAATTATATTCTTTAATATTGCTAAAATTAGGCTTACTGCAAAAATCAATTTTATAGTTTTTTGATCAAATATAGATAGAAGTTGGCCTCCTATTAAGGCACCAAGCAGGCAACCAAAAAATATAGTTATTATTTCAATATTTTTTGGAATTAATTTTATTTTCTTATAAATGAAGATATTTAAAATTGAATTGAGACTTATAACTCCTAGAGATACGCCTATGATACTTCTAGCTTCCATTGTGGGAAACAAAGATGAGAGACTGGGTACAATTAAAACTCCTCCGCCAAGGCCAAAGAATGAGCTCATAAGACCTACGAGTAAGCCTGTTATTATTAATACTAAACCAGTAATCATCTTGAATCTTTGTTCTTTAATGAAGTTATGTTAACGTTATTATATGGCAGATTTTAAGAAACATAGAGAGTTTATTCACGATATCGCAAATCAGCTAGCTATAGCTGAGGGTGCGGTAAAGCGTGTTAAGATGCTCAGGTCTAAAGATCAGACATCTGAGATTGTCGCTGAGATTGAAAAAAATCTAGATATGTCAGAGAAGTATTCTTCAACTTGTATTGTCTTACTAAAAGAGTACAGAACTTACATACATCTTTTAGAGTCTCAAAACACATAAATTTTATTCACATTTCATTTTGTTTCGCTACAATATCTCTAAGCGTAATTTGGGGATTATTATGAGTAAATTTTTTATATTTTTAGTATTGTTTGTTGTCCATAACGCAAAAGCGGGTTTTCTTGTCGACCCTTATGTTGGAACAGGTTTAATTAAAACAAGCTTTGATGAATCCTATAAAAGTGATGATGACACTCTCACGAGTGTTGGAGCAAGACTGGGATACCAATTATTATTAGTTTCTGCCGGTATTGATTACACCAAAGGTAAATCCGGTAACTACGAATTTACTAATACTTCATTATTTGCAGGAGTAGATCTTCCAATTTTAATTAGAGCATGGGTAGAGTATTTTATTTCATCTGACCTCTCTTCCAGTAATAGTAAATTTGATTCCGTAGATTTTGAATTTAAAAGAGGGAGAAGTATAGGTTTTGGTTTTACTGGACTTCCTTTTGTTTCACTTAATTTAGAAGTTCAAACTCTTGAATACGAAGTGGACACAGTCGTTGATTTTGACTTTGATAGTGCCGCTTATATTTTCTCAGTCTCATTGCCACTAAATTTATGATTAAGATAATTGTTCTATTATTTTTAACTACAGAGGCTTTTGCTAACTCAGTCATTATTAATCCTCATTTTGGGCATACCATAATGGGAGAGATCTCTTCAAATGCTCTGGATTCTGACAGCACTGTTCAGGGGCTGAGTGGGGGATTGAGAGTGCTTTTTAGACATGATGTGATCTATTATGGTGTCGACCTTGAAAGAACAAGTTTTAAGGTCAACTCCAGTGAACTGACAGATGGATTTTCTAGTTCAACAATATCTCTCATGTCCGGTTTGAGATTTTCTGCAAATGAGTATTTTGGAAAGTTTACATTTGCTGGTGAAGCTACATTATACAGCTTGGGAAGTTTTGCAACACCCGTTGGATTTGAAATAGGATATCTAAGAAGATTTATTGCCGATGGAGTTACTAAGATTGCTCTTTTTGCAAGTTACTCATCAACTCAGTGGGATGACTTTTCAAACAATACAGTTGGGTCAAGTATCGATCTTGAAGTAAGCAGAATATTAATAGGTGTTAGTATACCATTTGAAATTACGTTATAATTTATATCTCAAGGAGGGATTATGAAAAAAAGTTTATTATTAGTTATGATTGGCGCATTTATGGCACTACCAGCGAATGCTGCATTTTTAGTTGAACCTTATGTAGGAATGCATTTTAATTCAGAAGCTGAAGATTTAGACGCAGATATCACAGGAATGGGGATTGGAGCAAGACTTGGATATCAAAATTTAGGTTTAATGTTTGGATTAAATTATAAGAGTGCGGATCTTGAATTTGAACCAGATACAGGTTCAAACTTTGACGTAGATCAAACACACTATGGTTTATTTGTTGGTTATGAATTTCCAATTCTTGTTAGAGCTTGGGCAGAATATATCATTGGTGGGGAAGCTGAGACTGACAGCGGAACAACTTGGGATACAATTTCAGGAACTCAGATTGGTGTTGGTTATACAGGACTACCATTCGTAAGTTTAAACCTTGAAATTGGTAATCTTACTTATGAAGATGGTCCGACTGGAACTTCAGACCAAGATATTTCAACTTATATGCTTAGTATTTCTTTACCACTAACTTTATAATTTATTTGGACCCAATAATATTGGGTCCACTTTATCTACTCAAATTTAGAAAAAACTAATTTATCAACTTTAAAGCCTTTCTTCTTAGCAAAATTAACGTATTCATTATAGTCAGATTCATTCATTGAAGTCCTTCGACTCATTATCCATAGAGACTTTCTATCATTTCCACCTACAATTACATATTCATAGTTTGGATCAATTTTTATAATATTATAGTCACCTTTGATTCTAAAAAGTCTTGCCCACCAAGTGTAGAAGCGCACAACTAGCTCGGCGTTCGTAACTGTATTGATAATCACAGCTTCACCATTGATAGTAGTTACTTTGTTTTTTTTAATACATGTATTTAAGACTGAGATTTTTTTCTCTGACATAATTTCATAGTCCGCCGTTTGAGCAATACAACCTTTAGTGAATACTTGTGGCAGTGAGCTGATGACATACCATTTACCGATATAGCGACTTATATCTATTACTTCTTGGGTGGCCACACTTGGAGAGCCTCCAGCAAAAGCTGATAAACTTAAAATAAATGCTAATATTTTCATTCAATTCTCCTTTGTTTTCATTTACGACAATAAAGGATATTTAGATAGTTTACATAACCTAGACAAGTAAATTATGTGTAAATTTACGTACAATCTGAGTCCAATTTAGATGGTTCTCGTACAGTGATGACTGTAATGGAGCTTTAGGAGATGACTTGATAAAAGTGTATAGACTAGTTTCAAAGTTATCTATATCAAATAAGATCAAGTCAGAATTTGAAAGCAATATATTATCAGTCCTTTTAGTTTTAGTTGAAATAATTGGTAAACCTAATGCCAAGGCACTAATAGCAGAACTTCTCCTAGTGCTCATACCATCGCTAAAATAAGAAATTAGAAAGTCGGATTCTTCAAATATAGAAACAACATTGTTGTCATCTTGTTTGCCAATAGCTTTTGCCCATTGAGAGAAATTCTTAGGTAGCTCAATATCATTAGTTAATTTTTCTATGGTTGTTCCAATAATAGTTAGTTCAAATTTGTATTTCTCATTGAACAGTCTCTCAAGTGTATCAAAAATAATATCATAACGTTTACTTGGGTGGTACCCACCAAAGATTACAAGTTTTAGGATTTTATTTACATGTCCTGTTTTTAATTCTTTTGGGATCTCTATTGTTGGTCCAACTGGTAAATGAATAATTTTATTTTTTGTAAATGGTATTTTTTTTAATAAATCAGTAAAATATGAAGTCGAACAAAATCCTCTATGAGCACTTAGAACAGTGAATAGAAGCATTGTTTTATGACAAAGGTGTAAGACAATTGCCTTCCAGTGAAATTGAAGCGGGTAGAAAAGTTCGTGGAATATGACATTAATTTTAGTTTTTTTATTTTTAATTATTATAAATCGAAGGTATATAAAAAAGAACACGATTGAAAAGTTTATTCCTCCTCGGCTAGCATATAATGAGGGTACGTATTGAATGATTATTTGATCATATTCTGTTTGAAGTTCAAGAAATGCTTTTCTTACTTGAAGAAAATTCCATTTATTTACCGATGAGATTATTTTAACGTGTTCACTCTTGTCAACGACTAGAGCCGAGTCAGTCAAAAGTGTCATATCATTATGTTTGGCCAGTTCTTGAATAAAGTGAAAAGTATGGCCTGCAAGTCCATCAAGAAGAGGAGGATATTTAGGACAGATGACTAAGATCTTACTCATCCAAAGCGGTCCTATAAAGTCTTATATGATCTTGAATCATTGTTTCAAAGCGATATTTATCTTGGAAGATTTGAAAACCACGAGCACCAAGAGTTTTAGCAAGATGTGGATCATCAAGGAGCTTATGAATAGCTGCTGCCAACTCAATAGAAGATTCAGGTTCAACTAGTAGTGTTGATTGGTTAGGTTCGCCAACAAGTGGAACTCCTGACTTAATATTAGTAACAATTATAGGCAAAGAGAACAGCATGGCCTCGAGTTGAACAATTCCAAAATTTTCATTTTTACTAATCGAGGGGAGGATAAAAGCATATGCATTTTTAAAATACATATTTAACTCTTCTTGGGAATTAACTCCACTTTTTATGAATACTCGCTCACTTAAATTTAAAGATTCTATTTGTAGTTGTAATTCATCTTTCAGAGGTCCACGACCAATTATTATGAGAGTACTATCAACTTTAGTCATGGCATCAATTAGGAAGTTTAATCCTTTATAACCAACAAGACGGCCTACAAACAATAAGTAGCGATCGTTATTTCTTTTAGTCTCTTGAATCTTTGCATATTTCTCCTCTCTTATCCCAAAGGAAATAATTTTTGTTTTATTTTCGCAATCATTAATCATGTCGGAATACTTGATGTGATTAACAGTTGGAACTGTGAAGAGTTTTACCTTCTTTTTGAAAAGACTCCAAAAAGGTGAATAAAGAGCTTTAAGTAATTTTTGACGATGGATATCACTATGATGAGTACAAACTATTTTTTTATTAAAAATGAAGAGAGATAAAATTTCTACAATAGGATTTGGTGAGTGAACATGTATCACATCGGCCCAATTTACATGCTGAAAGAATGTCATGATCATTTTTGGCGTAAAAGGTTGAGATGCGATAGTGAATGTTTTCTTGTAGATGAAAACACTCAGTCTTTCATCGGCAATTAATGTTTCCTTTGTTCCAGAGCAAATTACTCTAACATCGACTCCGTTTGCAGCTAAGCCATTAGATAAATCTGCCAACACGGTTTCCATACCACCTTTGAAAGGAGGATAGAATTTACCAATTTGAAGGACTTTTAGACTCATTCTACCTTTGCTAGGAAAAATTGTTTATAGTTCATAAGTATAATATAATTACCTTAATAATCAAAACGTTAAGCCGATAAAGTATTGAAATGAATAAAAGAATTGTATATAAACATTCTCAGGAGAACGATGAATTCACTTATGATGAAGAAGGTGCTGTCGTTGAGCTAGATTCAGGTCAATACGAGTCACTTAAAGAGAATCTAGAGAACCCTCAAAAAAACTATATCTTAAAAAACTCTACCGGAGTTGAATACCAAGTTAAGGATATTAAAGAAGTTTCAAGACTACTGAGTGAGAAGAATATCACTGAAGTTATTGTTGAAGAAGTTTCTGTTGATAATGCTAAGCTTTCTCGATTCAAAATGAATAACTCTCATTTTGAAAAGATGCAAAAACTGAATCCTTCGAATGAACCTAGCTTTAAGATCGACCAAAATAAAAACTTTGCACTCTCTTGTGAACAAATATTAAATGAAAACGATACTGTTCAGTCTGTTAAAACTATAGAAACACAGCCATCTCATCTTGGCGAGCAGACTTCAAGCGAAGACACGAACTCTATCTTTAGTACTACAAAAAAATTAGTTCGTAGAAGTTCAAAGATCTATAAGAACTTTTTTAGAATACGTAATAACAGTGAGATTTTTAAGCTTGGGAAGAGCTTTTTAGACGATTATACTGAAGGGAAGCGATGTTTTGGTTTTTCTGCTAATGGAAATAAAAAAATGATGGTCAACACTCTATATGGTATTGGTTCATTTTTTAATTTTTATTGTCACACAAGAGCTTTAATTTTTTGTTCAGATGATGAATTAATAGGTTTAAAAAAATTAGTTGATCTAGATCAAAAAGTTGTCTACGACGAACTTCTAGAAGGTGACTATGAACTTTGGGAATCTGAAGGGATTACAGTTATTCCATATTCAGTATTTGCTGAAAAGTCATTGGATAAGGCTTATGACTTTATCGATAAACTTGCAAAGCTCTCTGGCATAGTATTTTGTACTACTCCTGAAAATAAAAAAATACTTAATGAAATTGAATTATATTTTCAAGTTTTTCAAAGAGTTGATAACTTCTCATGCATAATTGCCAAAGAGAAGACTAAGCTGCGTGAAATTTATAAAACTCTTGCTTTTTTAAAAAATTATAAAGTATCAGTAAAAGGTGTCATTGTTGGAACGAACTGAAAAGCCAATCAATAACAATCTTAAGACTTATGAAGACATGGTATCTGATTTAGAGCAAAATCAGATTGTTTTTAGCTTTGTTAATAGAATCAATGACCTGAAAAAGAGTGGTAAAAAAAGTTTTGGTATCATGTCTATCGGTTACCCAGAGCTTCAACATAGAGTCATACTTGCAGCTTCTGGCTTGCTGCAAAGATATAATATGAATGAAAAGCTAGGAATCGTTATAAACTCGAAGTCACTCGTATTACAAAAATTTATTAAAAAATCTGAAAAATATGAGAGAAAGTTTAACTCAAGTTCAATTTTGAACTATAACTTTCATAAAAAATTTGATTTTACAGTAATGGAAGAGTTTGTGAAGTACTATGACCAACATACTGAACTTGAATATTACAATCTAATAAATGACTATAATGAAGATAACGATATCATACTGTGGGATCTACCATTGATTAGCGAAATTAAGGGTAATCACGGTTTGTATATGCCATTGTTGCAAGAGATGAACGATATCTTCTTAGTTCTTCCAGCTACAGGAACAACAAAAGATGAGTTAACACTCATCAAAGAATATTTTACAAATTTTAATATTGAAATTCGAGGTGTAATGCTTGAAACAGATAAGTCGAAAACGAAGAAATGGTGGGAGTTCTGGAAATGATTTCTAAAATGAAGTCTCTTCTTGATGAGACAACAATATTAAATTTTAAATTTATTATTAAGCTTGCCAAGAGGTATAAGTGGATAATTTTTGTTGCTCCACTTCTCGTGGCGGTCTTTTCTGCGTACTTATTTAAAGTTCAGAACCAGATATTTGCTGCAGAGATATCTTTTCGATATATACCTGAAAATAAAAATACTGGTGTAAGTGCACTTTCAGCATTAGTTGAAGATGATAATTCTCGCGTGTCTCCTTCTGAAATTACAGGTATAGCAGAGTCGATAAATTTTTTACAAGGAGTTTCTCAAGACCTTGCTGATTATCCTAATTCAAAAGATCTAAATTTAAATTCTATTCACTCAGTCAATAAGAAAACATTTGATGAGATTATAGGTCCTTGTCAAGAGGATCGAGATTGTGTGGTAAACAAGATAAGGGATAGCGTTATTGGCCTTTTTACATTAACTGAGGACCTTTTTGTTGACGAAAAGTACAATGTTGTTGTGAAGACATTGGAGCCTAAAACAACAAAAATTCTCTTGGATTTTGTTCAGAAAAATATATTGAGTTACAGACTTAATACCATAAAAAATCAACTCAAGAGTCAAATACAGATTACTGGGCGGTTAGTTGCTCAAGAAGAAGCAAGTGTTGACGCTCTTGGGCTTAAAGAAGTTGTTCAGGAGAGATCCATTTTAGCGGATTCCTTGGAGGCTCTTATTAAAAAGAGAGAGCTTTACGAAGTTACTCTTGGAGAAAAGAAAGTCGAACTTGAACAAGCGCAAATTTCTTTAAAGTATACAAAAAATACTCTCGGTAAAAAAATAACACTTAATGATAAGAAAAAATATGAGAAGTTAAAAAGTCTTTTACTTAGGAAGGAGCTTTTGAGTGCTGATATTACGGCTCTTGAATACTCAATGGGATCTAACTCTAATGACGACAATGCTATCATAAAAGACTTAAAAGTTGAGTTGAGTAGAATTAACACAGAGCTTAAAAAGTTAGAATCTTCAAAATCAAAAGGAATGTTAGGAGATTTTCAAGATGAAAAACTTAAGACAAAATCAACAGTAGAGTTCAGTATTAAGGTTCTAAAAGACCAAATAGATGGACTTGCAAAAAGTATTGATAAAATTAATGAGGACAGATCTGATATCATAAAAAAAATTGGTAATAAAGATTCTTTCTTGAGCAAAAACCAAGCAACAATGGATTATCTCAAGTTGCTACAAGCTAAGTTCCTACAACTCAAGCTCATTGAAGATACAATTGTAGCAGATCTAATTTTTGAAGATTATTCGAATGTTCGAAAGCGATATAAAAAGTATACTCTTTTTTCCGTTATACCATTCTCAATTGCAATAGCATTTGTTTTGAGCTTAATCCTTTTGATCATTAGGTATGCATTTGATGATAGATTATTTGATGAAGAAGAGTTTAAATCTCTTTTCTCTGATATTGAATTTATTGGAGAAATCCCTAAAATAGATTAGTCCTGTTGGTACTATGAGGCTGAAGAATATATCTTTGATATTCTCGACGAATGTGTTTGTGGATACCCCTTGATCATGAATTTCTTTTGCTAACGTAAGTGTTAATAGAATAATAAATGATCTTCTAACTGAGTATTTCTTGCTCGCCATACAAAATATGAATGTACCTATTATCATGTGGGCTACTATATCTAGTTTTATTGAGTATATAGTGGTTTCTGAAATGTATCCTAATATGTCATATATCATTATCTTATAATATCATTGCTTTTAAGTTTCTTTAGTCTCTAGTGGGCAAAATTGAAATTAATTCATCATTCTCAAATTTTAAGATATAATAATCTCAGTGACTTAGGAGAATGAGCTATGTACGAGGCAGTTAAATCAAAATTGGGGGGAGATTACTTTATCTTTCTTTTATACTGTGTTCATATCTTATTAAACTTTCTTGGAACTCCTTTTCTCAAATTCTACTTTATATTCGAAGTTGTATGTTTTTTCTACTTAGCATTTAAGAAAAATTGGCAGGATCTTGTCTTTACCACATTTGTATTTATTATGATTGAGGGACAGGGAAGAATACTTGGTGGTTATAATATTATCTTTAAAAACCTATTTGATATATACCTAATAGTAATTTTATTTAGATCCTTTATAAAAAATAAGAATTTTTTCAGTTACAAAAGAATGCCAAAGCTTTTCTTTGCACTAATTATAGGTCACTTCGTATGGTACGGTGTACAGTTTTTTAACTATCAAAGTGTTGGTCCACTTGGGCCTTTATTCTCTACTAAAATATATATCTTTCCTATACTTTTTTTCTTTTTATACCTCAATGATGAAGTTGATTTTGATAAGTATAAGCAAAATAAATACTCATGTATGCTGCTCATTGTTTTAGCTCTCCAAGCATATTTAGTCATATTTCAAAAAGAAATGGGAGAATCACAACTTTTAGGTATTCACCATTACTATGCTAAACCTATGAAGGATGTATTTATTGATAGTCTTTTTCGTCCTTTTGGTACAACGAATCTTCCTGGCGCTCCTTCAGTCTATATTCCTTACTTTATGAGTTTTATTTATTTTTTTTCAACCAACAATCTCTTGGTTAGAGTTTTAAAGCTTGTCACGATAATGATTCTTCTATTTGCTTTCTTAATAATGCAAGTGAGGACAGGGCTTCTACAATTTATACTTGTCATATTTTTTAGTTCTATCTACATAAGTATGAGAAGCAAATTTAAGTATTTTATTGTTCCTGGAATCTTTTCATTACTATTTCTTATTCCTCCCGCTTTGAATAACCTCGATTCTTTAGATGATGCTTTTCCTGACCTAAGACTTGGGATTGGTATTCAAAGACTTAAAGCCTTGAAGGAAAAAAAGAATATCTTGGGTCAAAGGTCTGGAATAGAGCTGTTTTCCTCAACTCTTAAAAATAAACTGACTATGACCCCTATGGGGTTGGGGCCTGGAAGAACCGGAGCTGCTAATATTCCATTTTCGAGCCGTATTGAGGGTGATTTAGCTTTTGGTAAAGCTTACTCTTGGACTCTTGATAATCTTTTTATTTCGCTTGCTATTGATTTTGGCTATGGAATGATCTTCTATTCTCTTCTTATAATTCTTCTTCCTATCTATATTATAGGGTCAACATTTTATCTGTATTTTAAGCGTCAGATAGTTTCTCCAGTCTTGGGTGCATCAGCTATGGCGACAGGAGTCATTTTGGTCAGTACTTGGGGTGCGATATCTATTCCATACAATCCTATTTCTTTTTTCTTTTGGTTTTTCTGTGCAAGTGGACTTTTGGCTATAAGAGATGCTAAAATTCCCACATGAAATTAGTATCAACAATTCTCGCTTTTCAGTTATTTATTTCTTCTTTCGCTTGGGGGCAAAAAAAGAACCTCGAATTAAAGGATCTGAGCGTAAGACAAGTTGTCCTTCCCAGTGAAGTACAAGGAATGACAAAAAGAGCTGGAGCTATCTATTACAATAAATCAGTTAAGGGAAAAGTACTAATACCCGTAAACGTCTGGGGTTATGTTACAACTCCTGGTCTACATTTTGTTCCTGCAGAAACTAGTTTTATTGAAGCATTATCTATGGCCGGAGGTCCTCGAGAGAACTCAAATCTCGAAAATGTTAGATTAATTAGAAAGGATAAAACAGATACTATTACTAAAACATTTAATCTTGAGTCTGGTGGATCTAAAGAGGCTTATTTATACCGATTAGAGGCTAACGATACAATTTTTGTAGAACGATCTAGCTATTATGAAGAAAGAGCTTATTACACTAGCCTGGTATCTGTATTCGTTTCAATATTAACTGGAATATTTGTAGTTAATCAAATTCAAAACCAAGATTAGTCTTTCTTTCGTCTTATTATTAAACCAACAAGAATGCTAAAGTCGTTTAAGATCGTCTTATCAAATATATAATAGAATAAAACAGTTACTGATAAAAAAATTGGTAAACTGTACCAAATGAATTCCACATTACCTAAAAAATATGTGACTAGTGTTGCCCCAATAACTCCAGAGAATAAAATTAAAGACTTATAAAGACTTTTACGAAATAAAAAACGTTCAGTTTTTAATATGAGATATAAGAGCGAAATTAAATGGCCAACGATAGTGGCTACTATATGCCCAACTAAACCATATTTTTCTATTAATGACAATGAGACACCAAAAAATACAAAGAAAAATATTAACTCATTAAGAAGCTTCTCTTTGGGCATACCAAGCCCAGTAAGAATAACTATTGGTATTTGTCGCAGAGCAAAAAGAGACACGATAAAGCATATAGGTGCCATAAGTGGTTTTGCGTCGTACCACTGAATTGGAAAAAGTAACTCAATTAAAAAAGGTGAACAAACAGCCCCAAGTCCAAATATAATAACGATCGATAGGCTTATAAGCTCAAAACCCCTTGAAGCCAATTTCATTAGTTGTTCTTCATTATTTTGAATCTTTGATATCGTAGGGAATAAAACCTGAATTGATGTAAATATTATACCTAAAGGAGCTGAGATCAGTCCAAAGCTCCAATAAAATAAGCCAAGATCGTCTATCTGAATAAAAGACTTAAGTAGAATTGGTTCTAATAGGCCTTTTAATGCAAAAACTAAAGAAGCAAGTTGAAAAAGGAAACCAAATTTAAAAAGATGCTTTATTGAAGTAACGTGAGAAAAAGAAGGAAATACAAATAATTTAGAAAATAGTCCATGAACTATGATGACAAGGTGTCGAATAATACTTCCAGTAAAGAGACTCCAAAATCCAAAGCCTGCAATTGCTAAACTTATTTGTGAACTATATAAAAATATACTACTCACGATTTCAATTTTAGCCTGTTTTTTAAAGTTTAAATCTTTTTGAAATTGAAGTATTGGTAGACTCACTAATACTTCAAGTAAGTTTATTAAACCCAAAAAGTATAATAATAGGTTCGAGCTATTTGTAATATTCAATTTATTATTGAAGTAGTAAAATCCTGCTGCAAATAGTAATGATGTAATTATAGCTAGAGTACTTCTTACAGCTAAGTAAGCTTTAAGCTGCTCTCGAGTTGCAATTGATTGCTGTTGAATGAGTGATTCTTTGAGGCCAACATCAGTAGTGTATCCTAGAGACCCTATCCAATTCTGAAGAATTCCAAAAATACCATAGTCACTAGCTGTTAGGAATCTTGCAAGAGTAGTTGTTGATATTGCTTGAAAGCCATATGTTACAAGATACCGAGTAGATAAACTCAATATTCCAGAAGTGGTTTTATTATTTATTTCTTTATCTGTTAGATCTTTATTGCTCATAGTTGATTTTACCATGAATATCTTGTTGTGAGGTTTGGAAAATTTGTCCAATGTGCAAAACGAGCCAAAGACTTAATTCGTCTATAGATTTAAAATTGTCCAACCTTTCTTTGTTAGCTCATCTAGAGAACTATCATTGCTATCTATCGCTAAAAAATTTATTGGCTGCCATTGTTTGAGGATTATAGGCAATTTGGGAGACACTAGTTTCGGTCCAGTGAACCCTCTCTCAATTCTAAATATTTTATATCCATTTTGTTCTAAGATACTAAACGTTTCTGCTTCCGGATATTTTTTAAATTCTTCAAAGAATATATACCTTGCACTTTTAATACTAAGAAGTTTTGTTGCACCTTTAAGAACAGATGCTTCATGTCCTTCAGTATCAATTTTAATACAGTATTTTAAATCAGAGGTTATTACATCATCTAATGGCTTGGTTTTTATATTTATTTTTTCCGATACGTCATTGGACTTTTCTAAAGATGCAGTACCCATATTTTCTTCAAAATTCATTGGAATATAAAGTTCAGCTTCTGATTCTGTATCACTTGCCGCAAACTGTTCTAGTTTTATATCCTGTCCAGTTTCTTTCGCATTTTTTTCTAAATACTTAAAGATTAATGGATGTGGCTCTAGTGCTGTTACTGTTTTAATATTACTCACAGAGCTTGCAAGAGAGCTGAAGTAACCAATATTTGCACCTACATCAACAAAGTGATCTACATTCTTTAATGATCTGTAAAGAAGCTCAGTTAAGGGGAGCTCATATATACCGAGGACGTTGATTGCTCTGCCAATATCCTCATTTGGATTGTAGTGAAGAAGAGAGCCCCAAGGCATTATAGATTGTTTTAGGTTTTTATTTTTAAACCTTTTAATAATCTGTTTAGGTTTATAAAAATATTCAGGTTTATTTAGTCTATAAAGAAAACTCAATTATTACTCCATTTGTTTAATACTTTTTTATATTCTTTAGCGCAGTTGAGCCAATTGTATTTTTTAAGGCTAGTGATTCTATGACGACTTCTTTCGTCTCTTTCATTAGACCTCAGTTTATTTAATGTATTTGGAAGTTTAAAAGTGTTTATATCTTCGAATATCTCAATTGAATCTAAACCTTCTATTATCTCACTGGCCCCAACCATTCTCTTTGTTGTATGAATATCAAGGCCTTTTACAGCTGCTTCTATTAATACCATTCCGAATGGTTCATAGTGAGTAGGAAAAACAAATGAATCTGATATTTCATAAAACTCATTAATAAGTTTTGTTTTCTCAATATGGATAGTATTTTTGAGATTAAATTTATTAGTTCCTTCCGGCATCCCAATTACAATAAGCTGAGAATTAGAATTATGACTTTTCCATTGGTTAAGTAGTATCCCTAATCCCTTTCGCTCAAATGCTCCAACGAATAAAAAAATTGGTCTCGCTAGATCGAGGCTTTCAATCTCAGTGTTCTCACGCGCTAATATGACCTTTAATTCTTCTTGAGACTTACCTGTCGTTTTGAATCTAGAAAGGTCAAACCCTGAATGAATTGCCACTACATCTTCATGTTTGTAATTATTTTCTTCGATGAAAAAATCTTTGAGGAAATTAGAAACAGTAATTACCTTGGTCTTTTTAATTTTAAATAAATAGAGCTCACAAAGATCTAGGTAGGTGAATAGAACTTTTTTATAGAATTTCTTTATGCCGTTAGGCTTTAGAAGATCGAAGTACTTCTCATGCCACTGGGCATGAATAAAGTGAATGATTGAGATGTCACAAGCCAAGTTTGCTACTCCAAGGGAGATCTTTGTTCTGTTCCTGTCAAATATGTAGGCATAAAAAAATGTATAAATTTGAAACCAAACAATTTTTAATAGGGTTGGCTTCATGTCTCCAAATGGTACTTTGTGAATTGTAACGTTTATATCTTTGTTAAATAAAGATTTAGCTTTTGCATGAGAAAAAACTACAAATTTAATATCATAGTTCTCTACACCATCAATAAATTCAATAGAGTTTAGTGTCACATTTGCGTGTCCAATTTCATAGTGGAGGTCGTGGAGATAATAGCTCAATTGCATAATGTGATTCTAACATTTATAATACCTTTATGATAAGAAAAGGAAAAAAGGTTCTCTATTTTTGTTCATCTTCAGTTTTTGGTGGGGCAGAGAGGTTTATCGAAACTGCAGTCCGTCATGATGAGAACTCTGCTATCTACTTTCTTAATTCAGGACATTTTAGCGAAAGATGTAAGGATCAAGGTTTTGATGTATATCATTCAAACAATAAGGTCCGATTAAGTAATCCTTTTTCCTGGCTAAGGTTTCAATTTGAATTTCATACATTTTTAAAAAAAAGTGATTTTACTCATGTTCACTTAACTATGGCTTATTCTCAGATCTTTGCATCTGTTGCATCAAGGCTCACAGGGTTAAAGACTGTTTGGTTTCAACATGGACCAATTGGGGGAGTAATTGATAAAGTTGCAAGTAAACTGCCTTATGACTTCATGATATTTAACTCGGAATATACAAGAAAACTACATATTGATGTTTGTGGTGAAATTAAAAGTCCATTTAAGATCTTACGATTGGCCACAGACAGTAATATTGATAAGATCGAAGTTAATAGAATTAAGTCAGAATATTCTTCAAAAAGAATTTTACTATCAATGGGAAGAATAACAAGATTCAAATGTTTCGATGTTGTAATTAAGGCAATGGTTAGTTGCCAAAACTCCATACTGCTCATCCTTGGCAAACCTAGTACTGATGACGATAAAGCTTACTTAAAAGAATTAGTAAGTTTAGTTGATAAATTAAGTCTTTCTGAGTCAGTTAAATTTTTGGGATTTAAAGAAAATACCTTTGATTATTTAGCTGCATCTGAAGTTTTTATTCATAGTTCCCAATATCCTGAACCTTTTGGACTTGTTGTTGCTGAAGCTATTTCTGCTGGAACATTTGTATTGGCTCCGAAATTAGGAGGAGTTATCGATCAAGTGAAACCAGGTATCAACGGTGACTTTTATAACTCCATAGAGGAATTACAGTCAAAACTCAGTGGAAGTGTTGAAGTACTTGATGATTCTAGTTCAAGCTATGGAGTTGAAGATATGATGAATGAGATCAATTCAACTTATATTTAACTAAATTAGCCATAAAGTTAGCCACTAAACACTTTTAGTTGCTGGAAAATGCTTCCCCTCTATTACTCAAGCATTTGCTAAGTACATGTAATTAAGCAACAGCCTAATAAATCAGTTTGTGTGTGTTAAGTTTTCTTAAGCGCTGTTTTATAATACCGATAGGGGTATTGATGGCGGAGTTTGCAATATATACATTTCTTGTTTTTTCAATATCGTTCGTGTGTTTCGCCTTACTGTTGAAGATGAGTCGTTCAGCTAAATGGAATACTTTCCTTGCTCCTTCTCAAAAGTCTACTACTGGTGCAATCCTACTGGGTGGACTTCCACTATCCATTGGCATGTTTACTGCTATTTTGATTAATTATGGGTTCTCTCTAAAACTGCTAATGTGGCTTATTCCAGCTGCTCTACTTGTTCTTGTTGGCTACCTAGATGACGTTTTTGAAATAAGAGCGCGAGTTAAACTTGTATTTCAACTACTGGCCGTCGTATCTTTTGGACTAATTTTTACGTCAATTCATAATTCCGATCTAGTGACCTTTGCTCTTATCGTTTTCTTTGGTTTTGGTGCAATGAATGGTGCTAATCTTCTGGATGGTATTGATACTTTTAGTATTAAGTATCTGGGAACTATTTTAGCAGCAACTAGCTTTGTAAGCTTTGTTTATGGATTTCAGCCACTAAGTATCTTTACCATGATGTGCGCAGCTCCGCTTTTTGCATTTTACTTTTTTAATAAATCTCCATCTAAAGTTCACCTTGGTGAAATTGGTGGAGGAATTATAGGTTTAAATCTACTTTTTATCTGCTCAGAACTCTATATGAGCCTCAATACAATTAAGCCAACAGTATTTGATCTTGAAGCTTTTGCATTTGCATTTGCATTCATGCATTTACCCATGACTGAGCTAGGAATATCATTGGTAAGAAGAGTGCTTAACAAGAAGTCACCATTTTGTGGAGATAAACTACACCTTCATTCTCTTCTGGTTGATAGAGAGGGTATGAATGCTTCACAAGCTTCCAATAAACTCAATTTATTCCATTTCTTTTCTCTTACATCAATGGTTTTAATGTCACTGGTCGCTAACCCTGTAGCTGCATTCTTATTCTCAGGAATATTTAGTGTTTCTTACTACTTATACTTTGGATCCGAGTTCTGGTTTAAGGAGCAAGTGACAAGAGATCTAAGAGAGTACTTTACGGGAGTAAACTCTGAGCATATACATGCATATGACTTTTCTAGTTTAAATGAATTTAACTTTGAGTTTGACTATGTTGAAGCTCAAGATTCAGATTCTAAAAAAGCATCTTAAATTAATTTTATATTGATACCTGACTTGTCTACTCTGTATGAGAAATTGTTTTCAATGGTTTGATTTCCATCTATAATGTTAGAATACATCTTAAAGTGATAAAAGGGTTCCATGGATAAGAATATCCTTGTTATTGGTCATGCATTCGTCATAGATTCAAATCGGTCAGTCTGGTGCAAGCTTGGACTAGTAGAGCCGTATGCAGTTGATCTTGTCACTCCTAAGACCTGGAAGTCAAACCTTGTGGGCAAGATTAGGTCAAATGATTCAAGAGCTATCGGACTTGAAAATATTTATGCTACAGAGACTTACTTCAAAGGATCTGGATCTTTTTATTTCTACAAGTTAATTAAAACCTTTAAAATACTAAATTCTAAAAAATATCACTCGATAATTATTAACCAGGAAAGTTGGTCGCTCTCTTTATTCTTCATTAATTTAATCTGTCTTTTTACAGTGAATAAAAATACTAATAAGTTTCTTATGATTGCCCAAAACTTAAAGAAAAAAAAGCTACGTTGGTTAATTCCTTTTGAAAAGGTCAACTTATGGTTTGTTCATAAAGCTCTAGGCTGTTGCTTAGAGACTAAAGAGGTGTTGGATTGGAAAGGTATAACTATCCCTTGGATCTATTTTCCACTGTTTTATTCCAGTGAACTAGCATCTATGCCTAAAGAAGATAAAAATGTTCTGACTCTTGGGTACCTTGGGCGTATCTCTGAAGAAAAAGGTATTAATACTCTATTGAAGTCGTTTAAATCATTAAGAAAAGAAAATAATATCAACTTGGTAATCGCAGGATCTGGTCCGTTAGAGAGTAAGTTAAAAATGGATGGTGTTGAGTTTATGGGATTAATTCCTCATCGTGATGTTCAAAAGTTTTATTCTAAAATAGATGTCTTTGTACTTCCTTCGGTTACGAGGTCTTTTTGGAAAGAGCAGTTTGGGAGAGTTATCGTAGAGAGTGTAGCTTGTGGTAAGTTTGTTATTGGATCTGATAGCGGTGCTATCCCTGAAGTTATGAGACATCTCAAGCTTGATTATATATTTAAAGAAGGTGATAGTAACTCTTTAAAAGAGGAAGTTTTAAGGTTTTTAAATGACTTTGAAAAATTAGATATATCTGAGCATCAAGAAATCAATCAAAATATTTTTTCAGAAAAAGCATTTGTTGAAAGACTAATTGGCATTATCAATGAATAGAGTTCTCATAACAACTCCTGACTATCCTCCTCATAAAGTTGGTGGCATTAGTACTTTTGTAATTAATTTAGAAAAGGTTATAAAAAGACTGCCTTGCACCTATGAAGTCTTTGTTTGGAATAAACCAAGTGATGTTCGAGAAATAGACCTTTCTCAATATGACTTAGTTATAAATGCTCACTTCCATTGCCTTTTATTTTTAAATCATTCAAATATGTTGACCTTTGTCCATGGTGGAGAGTTGTTGTCATACTCCAAGAACCCAATAAAAAGACTGCTAAAGTGGCTAGGCCACAAAAAAATACTAGATAGTATGAAAAGAAGTAGACATAATATTTTCATTAGTGAATTTACGTTTAACCTTTATAGGTCTTTAGGTGCAGAAGCTGACTATTGTAGAGATATTGTTTTTCATAACTGCATTGATACAGAATTAGCTGAGTTTGTTGAGAAATCTTTTGATAATGAGATTACAATTTGTAGTTTTGTCAGAGATGTTCCTCATAAGAATGTATCTGGTATTCTCAAAACTTTTCACGCTATTAAAAACAGACACCCTCACAAGGTGAGCCTGTATATTACTGCTGATTTAGCGGGAGAAAATATTTTTAATATCTCAAACTGTGATAACGACAAAAGAGAAGAAGTCTTAAAAACTTCTCATTTGAATCTTCTTATGTCACTAGATCATACACATATTGGAAATGTTGAAGGTTTTGGCCTAACAGTTCTTGAATCAGGAAAGTATGGAGTGCCAACCATTGGACTTTCATCTGGAGGCCTTGTGGAGAGCATTCACCATAACAAGACTGGTGTTCTTGCAGACCAATCAAAAGATTTATATCAAGATCTAAAAGATAATTTTTCTAAACTATCTAAAAATGTTTATAATCACACCACTCATTCACATTCATTAGACCAACTAGAAAATTTACTCAGGGCTTTTATATGAAAAAGTCTAGAATCGCCGATATTGCCTTAATCTTAAATTATGATCGACTTGGTGGTGCTGAAAAAAGTGCAATTGAGCAATCTGAGGTCATCCCTACAGATGTAGATATTTACTATCCACGAATTAATAATATATCTGAAATTAAAAATGCTGAAAGTTTTAAAATGCCTAAAGGTTTTTTTAAAGCATCACGCTCTGGATACAAAAACTATTTATCTGCCATTCTTTCATTTATATCTTGGTTTTTCTTCTCTGAAAAAATTGATTTCAATAAATACAAATCACTATGGCTCAATGGAATTAAGGTTTTTGTTCTTTTTTCTCCTTCCATACTCATTTTTTATAAAAATAAAAAAATTATGTTTCATCTGAGAGATTATTTACCAGATCATGTCATCTTCAAGTTGATGTTTAGACTTTATAGGATGAGATCTATCAATCTTCATATCGTAGGTAACTCTATTGATGTGATTGATGATTTTAATAAAAAATTCAAAGAATTTAAATTTCAAGTTCATGTTTGTTATAATCTTTGTGAAAAACTAGATATTCAAAAAAAATATAGAAAGCCTATGGTTTTGGGGACGGCTTCAATGCTAACACCTTGGAAGGGCGTTCATAAAATTTTATTATTTGAAAAACTATATCGGAATGAACTAATTAATTTAGGGATTAAAGAAATTGCTATTTATGGTGATGATATCTACAAAACAGATAGTGGGCAAGGCAATTATAAATCTCAACTGATTAATTTTTCTAGCGATAGCCCATTGATAAAGTTTTACGGTCAAGTTGCATCCGATGAAATTTATAAAAACATTGATATCCTTATCCATGGCTCAATAGAACCTGAACCTTTTGGTAGAGTTATTCTTGAATCTTTTTCAGGTGGTATTCCCGTATTATCTCAAGGGTTAGGAGGTTCATTAGAACTGTTTAGGGACGCTCCTGAACTTCTATATTTGGACTCAGATTTCGAGGGGTTATTTTTAAAAATTCAAAAACTTATTGATAATGAACAAGAAAGAGATAATCTTCAAGATAAACTCGTCTCAACTTATGCAAAGATAAATACCCAGGCTAAGATTATGCTTGAACAAACATTTGGAACCCAAGATGATTGAGTTTAAAGATTTAAATTTCTCATTCAATAAGACTACGCTGATAAAAGACTTAACTTTTAATTCTAAAGATTCAAAAGTTATTTTGGTCTCTGGTGCAAATGGGTCTGGTAAGACTACATTATTAAAAATCTTTGCAGGTATACTTGAACCAAACTCAGGCTTGGTGTCTATTCCTCAAAGCTGGACTCGCTCTTATATACCGGTGAGAACTAATGGTCTGTATGCAAGGCTTACAGGTGCTGAAAATATAGATGTGTTTAGCTCGTTCTTAGGTATTGACTCAAAGACTAGAGCTTCAAAGTGGTGTGAGTGTCAGACCTTTCAAAAAGCTCTGAATACTCCATTTTATAAATGCTCAATTGGTATGAAGCAGATACTAAATGTATTCGTCCTAACATTGAATTCACCTAGACTTATTCTTGGAGATGAAATTTTTAAGCCATTTGATATTAAAACAAAAAACTTTGTTAAGGATTCTCTTTTAAATGAGTTTCCTGATTCTACTTTCATTTTTGCTACTCATGAACAAATGAACTGGGAATGTGAAACAATTGAAGTAACGGAGTCAATGTGGTCTTAAGATTAATCATTCAATTATTTAAGCTTAATTTTAAAACAGAGTACATCTCTAGATTTTCTTACCTCTTTGAAATCCTTGCTGCCGGGATGAGTTTGACTATATATCACTTTACCTCTGAAGCATTTAATAGCTCTGTGAATGATTCTTTATCTCTTTATGAGATGAACTACTTTGAATTCATTGTCGTTGGAGAAGTACTCTTAGCATTGCCATTATTCTTTCTTGAGGGAACCTTTAGGAAAGTTAAGCAAAGCCTGGTTGAAGGAGTGTGGGAGACGATGTCATATCTAAATATAGATTCAGTAAAAGCAGTTTTTTATCTTGTTTTGTCTGCTGTACCTAAAGAGATATTTAAGATATCTATTGTCGTTGGATTATCATATTTGTTTTTTGATTTTAATGTAAGTCCTTTGTTTTTTCTCATCTCCTTTATTGTAATCATTTTAATTTCACCGATATTTTTTAGTTTAGGTCTACTCTTTAGTTTGATTCTTCTGAGGTATGGTAGAGGGCAGTCATTGATTGGCTACTTCTTAACAGTCATGTCTATAGGAGCGGGATCATTTTTTCCAATCTCAGTTCTTCCTCAAGTTGTAAGAGATATCTTTTTGTTTTTCCCATACACTCGAGCTTTAGAGAGTAGTAGAATATACATTGCTCAATCTGATCTTTATGATCTATCCTATACTATAATGTTTATTCCGTGGTTCATCTTATTTCCATTGAGTATTTTTATTTTCAAAAAATACACAAAGTTTAAGGATACAAATTCAATCGTAGTTAGAGTTTAAATTTATCTGAATGATTCTTTCGTATTGTCGCCTGAGCAATATATCGGGGATCACAACCTGTGTAGTTGCCACTGTTAACATAGCATGTACCGCTACTTCTTGAGCAATAATCAATAACGTCACAAGTTGCACACTCTTTGAAGCTTTCTTGCTTTAAATTTCGTATCTTGTTTAGTTCATCAGAGTTTTTCCAAATAGATTTGAGGGAATTATTTTTAATATTTCCAGAAATAATAGGTGCTCCAATACAAGGGTAAACATCTCCATTAGAGCCGATACCAATAACGCTTCTAGCGCATGAGCACTGTAGTGCTCGTTCAGTGTTATTAACCATAAACATATGGCCATAAGGACCTAATAGAAGGCTCTCAAACTGTTTATCCGTTATCTCAAGATCTCTGGCACCGTCTGATGAATCATAGCGCTCAGTAGTCTCTGTGGAGACTTGAAAGTTTACTAAGTTGTCTTCACACATCTTTGTCATTTCCTCTAGCTCGTCTACATTATTTCTTTGGAGAATAATATTTACATTGAGATCGATATCATTTTTAACGCATTCTTTAATCGCTGTTACAGTCTTTGAATAACCATTGTTTACACCAGTGAAGTGCTTATAACTCTCATCGCTACTACCATAGAGAGATATATCAACTGAGTTAACTCCACAGCTCTTAAGGAAGGGGATTTTATCAACTAGCGAGAATCCATTTGTCTTAAGTCTCGGTTCCATATTATGGCTTTTTATTCTTTTAATAAAATCACCAATATGGGGGTGAAGTAGAGCTTCTCCTCCTGAAATATTAATGTAAAGAGTTCCAAGACCTGCTAGTGCATCAATAGTTTGAATTATTTGAGCGGGGTCTAATTGAGCATCTCTAATATCTTTAGGCATTGGTTTTGAGCGATCAAAATTGTAACAGTGAAGACATTTAAAGTTACAATTTTGAGTGATCTCAATAGTTGCTACAAGTGGTGTACATGAATTGAATGCGGAACCAAAAGACTTGTCTATAAGGCTTGAATTTTTATAATCTTTTTTCATTATTCTAAAAGGCTATTTTTTTGAAGGTTTGCAATGAACTCAGTAATATCAGATTTGGCTTGATCAAAACTTGTATCAAACTCAGTGATAACTTTATTCGATAAAGAATCAATAGTTTGTTCATCTTCTAGTAGTTTCCAAAGGTATGAAGACACATCTTCGAGATGGTGGACCATTTTTCCTTCACCAGAATCTAGGATTATTATATGATCACCTAGGTCTTTCCATGATACTGAGCTTTTTCTTTTATAGTTTTCCATTGACTTCATTATACTTATTGTAAAAACTTAAAGCAATGTATACTTCACTTCCAAAATTAATAACTGAGTTTTCTTCTCGAGAGGATTTTCAACAATTGTGTGAGAAACATCATATCGAGGGGTTACTGTTTTTTTTCTATCGTGATTTTAACTCTAATGCTGATTTTAAGTCTGTGTGGCTTAAGAATTGGCACAGGAATGATTTATACATAAATGAGCTCAAAGAGATTTGTGTGGACTTTAATGGGCAATTTCCACTAATAAGTCTAAAGGGTGCGTCTCTTTTAGAATCTCTATATAAGGATCTTGGCTCTAGGTTTATGTCTGATATCGACTTACTTGTTCATCCAGATGATATTCAAAGTTTAGAAACTCTTTTAAAGGCAAAAGACTTTACTCTTATTAATAGCACCAAATGGAAGGCCAATAATTTTAAAAGTGAATGGACCAAGACAATAGATGGAACTGAAATTTGTGTAGAGCTTCACAGTAAGCTTTATTATCACTGTGCAAATAATTATACCGATTTTGTAACGACGAAATCAAATATTCCAAATTTGAGAAGACTATCTCATATTGATGAGTTTGTGCACCTCGCTGGTCACTACGTTCATCAACATACCTTCCAAAAAAATTACTGGCTTTTTGACCTCTATCTTTATGCAAAAGTAATTCTTGTGGAAAGTGATGAGGCAGAATTACTAGCAAGAGCTAAAAAGTATAAACTAGAAAAATCATTGTTTTATGTTTTTTCATTGTTTGAATCAGCCTTTGGAGAGAAGATTTTTTCTTACTCCGCAAAATACAAAATTCCAACGGCATTTCTGTGGTCAGATGATAGATCAAGTTTTGAGTATTTTAAATTTAAGCACTTAGCTAAAGATTCTATCATTACAGCTCTTGAGTATGATATTCGTCTACTTATCTCAAAGTTTTAATTTCAAAATAAGCAAAAATTATAATGAGTAAAACAATAGGCTTTCGAAACCTAACTTCTGCTTTGTTTATTTTACTAAACCAAGCGATTGCTTTAGAAATCTTTCTTCGTTGACGAATGTTTTTCATATCTAGGGTTGTAAGCGTGCCAATGAATTTTGGTGTCGTATCGTAATATAGTGCTCTATCACCTTTAGTTTCAAGTGGAGTGAGATTAATTACTCTATGACAAACCAGTTCTTTATCATTTTCAACAAGAACGATCTGGCCTAAAAATTCAATATCTGATCCAAAGCTTATTCCAATTGTGTCTCCATCCTTTAAGCATGGGGCCATGCTAACACCATTGAAATTCATTTGTTGTATCATTTAATTAATTCCCAAAAACTTGGATCTTTTTTTAGTTTTAACTCATACATTGGTATTTCTCTGAGAGCACAATCTACAATTTTTATAATAAAATTTAATTGATCATCATTTATTTGATCCCAAAAAATATTTGAAACTGAGGCCATCAACTTTGTTCGAGCATCTGAGATAGGAAGTTTAATTCTTGAGTTTGTTGATGATTGAATAATCCAATTGAATGATGCAATCTTGAAGGACTTATCTAAACTCACTTCTGGCTTGAAGATACCACCAATGGCTCCAGCTTGGGCACTTAAACCTGTACTCGAGAGAGAAAGTACGTTCATATCATCACCAAGAATGACTTTACCTTTAGACATCTCCGTTGTTGTTGTTTTTCCTGCTCCGGAATGTCCAAGAAAAAAATGAGCATCTCCTTTTGCATCTAGTATACAAGAGGAGTGAAGAATAACTTTTTGTTGTTCAATCATCCTAAGAGGCAGATACCATCTTAAAAAGTTGAAAAGACCATCAGAGATACTTTCTTCTGTTATAAGGTGATAGGAATTATTGTCGATTTTTTTTGCCGCAAAATCTCTTTGAATTACGATGTCTTGTTCTATAAAACAGTCTTGGCTTTCCTCTTGGTTGAATTCTTCATTAGATATACCAAGTGAGTCGGGACTTTTAATAAAAATCTTGGTGCCACCAGATGAGTCTAGCCAAGTTGTTGGTAGATATTCTTTTAACGCCAAAGCAAAAGAATTGTTATTAGTCATGAAGTTAATTTTCACTCCGTGATAATCACAGGGAAGACTATATTGGAAATTAGATTCTTTAGGTAGGTTATTTAAAAGATTTTTTTTAAGTTCATAGAGCTTTTTATTTTGGATCACTTGGTACTATGAATTTAATCTTTTTGAGTTACAAAAATTAGGAGCTCCAACTGATGCTTTTCTTTGGCCATTTGTAGAGCCATTGCAAGATGCACCATAGGCGTTTAGCTTTTCAGAGAGAATCTCTGGTTTTTTATATGGTTTCTTTGTAGATTTTTCTTCTTTATTTTCATTTTTGTCTTTCATTATTAGCTCCTAGAATTAGAATAGCATGAAACTCACTATCAATTACAATTTATTTATTGCTAAGTTGCTGATTTTTTGTTTTTTTCGACGAAGATCAAAAGCCATAACTAGTTTTTTCCACTTCTTGTAGTTATCCATTTCTTTAAAATCTATTCGGAATCCTACCTTTTTATTTTGAATTTGTGAGTCATTAGATTCCCAGATTTTATTACATCGCATCTGGTAGGTGATTTTACCGATAGTAAAATTGACCATTACTTTATCTTCAACTTTAGAATCATGCTCGCACTCAAGACTGAGTCCATTTATTTGAATTTCTTTTAAACTTGCTTTAAAAAGTGCATGTTGAACTTCGCACTCAATCTCCGGAGTTTTATAGCGTGGAAAAACTTGATCGTCTTCAAAAAAATCAGAACTCTCATAGACTTCACATTTTCTTCTAATCCATTTGATGATTTCGACTTTATTATCTTTTAAAGATTGCAGACCTGTTGCTACGATTGATTCATCATTTGATGTTAACTTAAAACCCAAGATAAACTTTTCACTTTGATCATTTGTGAGATTAAAATAAATTTTGTCGTCTTCACTTGAAGAATAGAGAATGTCAAAAAAATCATGATTAAAGCTATCAGATTTTAATAGAAGACTTCTAAGGATTCCATCGTGTTCGTACACAGAACAAACCCTATGTGCTTTCTCTTGATTAATTTCGTACACGTCAAAGTTGACTGGATCTATCTGATACAGCTTTGGAACTGATATAAAGTCTAACTCGTATGGATTGAGCAAGTTTTTCCTTTTTGCTGTAAAATTAAGGCTTAATTTATATTATATCCAAATATGCTAGAATATAAAGGCTTATGATTAGTAAAAGATACACCAATATTTTTTTATTCAACTTAATTATTCTAAACTTTTGTGCTTATGCAGAGGTTGAGTACACGGATTATGCCATTCCTGAGCTTGTTACTTCGCCTCGGAGTTTGGCCATGGGTAACGCTAATTTTGGGGAAGATTTTGGTCCTCACACTATTTTCTTAAATCCAGCATCGAAACTTCCAGTAAGAAGATACAAACTAGGCTTGATCACCATGAACGGTGAGTTAAATAGCGACACTCTTGATAAAACTTTTGGTGAAAAAGGCTTATCGTTTAAGTCGTTTGAACAGGGAATCGATTTCTTATCTCAAAGTAATATGAGAAACGCACTTCTTAAAGAAGATGGTGGAATTCTATTTCAAAGGTTTGGTGTGACCTCTTATGTTCAATTAAAGAGATTAATGATTGGCTATTTTTCATCCCATTTTTCAAATGGTGCCTTAAAATCAATTAATGATACTTTTTATGGAAACAGAAGAGAAGATTTTGGTCCTTTTATAAATTACACAGCACTTATTAGTCGTAAACTGCTTTTGGGGCTGACTTATGCCTATCTTCACAGAAGTGAAACATTAGGTGAAATTCAATCTGATGGAACTTCAAATGTCCAAAGACGTGATGGAATTACTAACCACTTAACTATAGGTTTAAAATATCAAATTAGTAGAACTTTTATTTTCTCACTTGTCAGTCGAGATGCTTTAAGTGGTACTTACTT
>Ga0307930_1000058_pt1 | contig 72971 bp, 72 predicted proteins | sample OrgLakmetageno46_FD_203161 | JGI IMG/M metagenome (GOLD analysis project Ga0307930, IMG submission 203161) | Saline water microbial communities from Organic Lake, Antarctica - #46 | ecosystem: Environmental > Aquatic > Non-marine Saline and Alkaline > Saline | place: Antarctica: Organic Lake...
TTAGTTACACTTCAGATTATGCCGCGATTTACCTTTTTAAGTGTTACGATTTCAAGCTTAAAAACATCACTTTAGAAAAAGCCTTCTTCGGATTTTTGATTGAAAAATCCAACGATGGTATTGTAGAACAAAATAACATTTCAGGAATAGGACAATCTGAAGCCAGTTCTGGAAATGCTATCCACCTTTGGCATTCTAAACGCATCGAAGTCTTAAATAATGAGGTTTACAATATGCGTGATGGGATTTATATAGAATTTGGAAGCGAGAGCGTTTTTGAAAATAATAAAAGTCACAATAATATGCGCTACGGTCTTCATTTTATGTTTTCTAATGATAATCGCTACAGTTATAATACATTTCAAAATAATAGTGCTGGAGTAGCTGTTATGTTTTCCAAACGTATTCAAATGAACAATAATGTGTTTAAAAAAAATTGGGGAACCGCTTCTTATGGGTTGTTACTAAAGGAAATCAGTGACGGCGAAATCTACCACAATGCTTTTGAGAACAACACCACAGGAATCACAGCAGATGGTTCTACGAGAATAACATATCGTGAAAATGACTTCATAAATAATGGTTACGCTGTAAAATTCGTAGGTGGTAGCTATCAGAATAATTTTTCAAGAAATAATTTCCTCTATAATAACTTCGATTTGAGTTATTCTGGTGGCTTAAATGATAATAGCTTTGATAAGAATTATTGGAGTGATTATACAGGTTATGATTTGGACAAAGATGGATATGGAGATGTGCCTTATCGCCCTGTGAAGCTATTTAGTTACCTGGTAAATGAAACGCCTGAAAGTATCATTTTATTAAGAAGTTTATTTATAGATATCATCAACTTTTCTGAGAAAGTGACTCCAGTTTTCACTCCAAAAAATCTCACCGATCAACAACCTTTAATGCGCGAAGTACAATGGTAGAATTTAAAGATATTCATAAAAATTTTGGTAAAAATGAGGTGCTCACAGGCATCAATTTAAAGATTCAAAAAGGTAAAACTACCGCTATTTTAGGTCCTAATGGCTCTGGAAAAACCACCTTAATCAAAATATTACTCGGAATGTGTCATTCAAGTAAAGGCGATATTTTAGTGGGTGAATCCAATACCAGAAACAATTGGTCCTACAGAAAAAATATTGATTATTTACCACAAATCGCCAACTTCCCTGGAAACATAAAGGTGAAAGAAATCATAGCAATGATCAAAGATTTGCGACATCAAAAAACACGTGATACAGAATTGATTGACTATTTTGAACTTGAACCCTACCTCAACACCAAACTGAGTCATCTATCTGGTGGTTACAAGCAAAAAGTAAACTTGGTACTTAGTCTTATGTTTGACAGTCCATTTGTTATTTTGGATGAACCCACTTCAGGCCTGGATCCTCTATCCCTGATTAAATTAAAAGACCTGCTCAAAAAAGAACAGGACAATGGAAAAACAATCCTGATAACTTCTCACATCATGAGCTTTGTAGAAGAAATCTCAGACCATATCAGTTTTATTTTAGATGGTAAAGTCTATTTTGACGGAAGTATAGACGATTTAAAATCAAACACAGGAGAAACCGATTTTGAATACGCCATTGCTAACTTATTAAAACACAATCATGCTTAAAATATTAAAATACAGTTTTTTTGATTTGGTAAGAAGCCGTTGGAGCTATGTCTATTTCTTATTCTATCTGCTTTTGAGTTCGGTGTTGTTATTTTTGAACAACGACCTATCAAACACCATTATCACCCTGCTCAATGTTGTGATCGTTTTAGTACCACTCATCGGAACTATTTTCGGGGTAATGTATTACTATGATTCACAGGAATTTACAGAACTGCTTTTAGCACAACCCATTAAAAGGCGGTCAATATTTTTGGGGCAGTTTTTAGGTGTGGCTACTTCCCTATCCTTAAGTGTGTTATTAGGCCTGGGCATTCCCTTTGCGTTGTATGGTTTATTCGAATCCAATGTTATTTTCGATTTTTTAATTCTGATTGTAGTCGCTGTTTTTTTAAGCTTCATATTTAGTGCTTTGGCTTTCAATATTGCCTTGTCCAATACCAATAAAATTAAAGGATTTGGATATGCCATTTTATTATGGTTGTTTTTGGCAGTCATTTATGACGGTACTTTTTTGATTGCCCTCATTTATTTTCAGGAATATCCTTTAGACCAATTTACCCTCATCGCTACGCTGTTTAATCCTATCGATTTATCACGAATTCTAATTTTATTGAAACTTGATATCTCCGCACTACTGGGTTATACAGGAGCTATTTTTAAAGACTTTTTCGGCACTTTAACAGGAAGCCTAGTGTCCTTAGGGGTATTAGCAGTGTGGGTAGTTTTACCTTTATGGCGAATGCTTTGTATAGCCAATAAAAAAGATTTTTAATATCCTGAACTTGATTCAAGTCATAAACTAAGGCCTGATCTAGTCGTAATTTTAAGTTATAATTTAAATCCTAAGCATTATGTCCTTAATAAAAGATAAAACAGTTGCTGAGCTGGTCAGTGAAAATATAAATACAGCTCATGTTTTTAAAAAACACGGTATTGATTTTTGTTGCGGAGGAGGTATCAGCGTTGATAAAGCCTGCGAAAAAAATCAAGTTCAATTAGATGATTTACTAGAAGATCTTCAGAATCTGGAAAACAAAGGCAGAACCTATGATTATAAAAAGTGGGACTTGCATTTTCTGGCTCAACATATTGAAAATGTTCATCACAGCTATGTAGAAGAAACTATCCCGATACTGATTCAATATACCAATAAAGTAGCAAAAGTTCACGGCAGCACCAATCCAGAATTGATCCAAGTGAGAGATTTATTTGTTGAAGTCGCTAATGAGTTAACTCCACATTTGAAAAAAGAAGAGCTGATATTATTTCCTTTTATTGCTAAAATGGAACGCGCATTTAAAGATGCTAAGAAAGTAGAGCGACCTCATTTTGGAACGGTAGAAAACCCTATTGCGATGATGGAAGACGAACATGAAGCCGCAGGAGATCTATTTAAGGAAATTGCTTCTTTAACTCATAACTATACCCTACCAGAACATGCCTGTAATACATATCGAGCTATGTTTCATAAACTAGAAGAATTTGAAAATGATTTACATTTACATATTCATTTAGAAGATAATATCCTTTTCCCAAAGGCTTTAGCTTTGGAAAAGGAAGTCCTTTCATAGTTTGTTTTGATTGATGATGACCCTAAAACAGCACTTTATAAATAGTCTTTACTATTTTCTTATAACAGCTGTTTTAGGGTTTTTTTTGAGACTAGAATCTACAGCGTTCAGCTTTGATATCATAAGCAACTACAAATATGTGGTGCATGCGCACTCTCATATTGCGTTATTAGGTTGGGTCTACTTAGGTTTGAGTAGCTTTATTGTCCATTTTTTTATTAAAAAAACAAAAATTAGGCAATACTACATCAAGATATTCTGGGCCGCACAAGCCTGTTTAATCGGGATGCTTATCGCTTTTCCTATTCAGGGTTATACTTTAGTTTCTATACTATTCTCCACCTTATTTCTAATTGTAAGCTATATATACTTCGGATTTATCATAAGGCATACGCCCTCAAAATTCAAATCTAGAAAATCATACCTTCTCATAAAACATGCTTTGTTTTACATGGTGCTATCATCGGTTGGGCCGTGGGCTCTTGGAGCTATCATGACCACTTTAGGTAAAACCTCAGTATGGTATAAATTGGCTATTTATTTTTATCTGCATTTTCAGTACAACGCTTGGTTTGTACTGGCTATGATAGGGATCTTGGTATTCATTTTGGAGAAGTATAAATTCAAAATTGAAACCAAATCCTTTTCTAAATTTGTTTACCTATTCCATATAGGAATTATCAGCACCTTCTTTTTGTCCACACTTTGGGCAACCTCACACTGGTCGGTCTATCTGCTAGGTAATTTAGGAAGTCTGTTTTTATGGATTGGCTTATTTTACTTATGGAAATCGATTCAAAATCCGTTTAAGGCTTTTTATAGTTCATTGGCTAAACAATCTAAATTTATTCTGAAATTCCTCATATCCGGTTTCATCTTAAAGTTGATCATGCAAACTTTAAGCGGAATTTCTTTTTTTGCTGAAATGGCCACTGCTAACTTAGATGTGGTTATTGGTTATTTACATTGGTTTTTCTTAGGGGTTGTCAGTTTGTTTTTATTGTTTTTAGCTTCTCATTTGAAATGGATCAAGCTTTCAAATTTCAGCTTAAGCCTTTATCTTATTGCTTTTATAGCAACTGAATTTCTAATTTTCTACCGGGCTGGTATGGTCATTTACAGGTGGAGTTATTTGTCAAATTTGAATATTTATTTAGCAATGGCTTCATTTATATTTAGTGTCGCTATCATTATAATTTTGATTCAAAGTTTTTTGATAAGGAAGAATCAAAATCAGATGATTAAAAAAAATTAAGCTAAACGTTTACAGTTAAACGTGAATCTTTAATTTTTAAAAATGGACTTCTCTTCAATTGTCATTTTGATCTCGCTTATCACTCATCCACTTTAAATACTTTCAACTTGCTTTTAGTCATCCTTAATTCTTCCTGTAAATCATCAATTTGATGTAATAAATTATGGATCACGTCAATACCTTCAATATTGATATTGAGGTCATAATGAAACTGAATAGCTCGCTCAAGCGTTTTCAATTGTTCATTTAAAATGTACTTTTTATCATCCACAACAATAATTTCAATAACACCGTATTCATTTAAAGCATTAATAAAAGAAAAGTTGATGTCGCAGTTCGAGCAGAAGTGTTCGACAAGTACTAACTTATTTGTTTCCATGAGATCTGATATTTTGTAATTCGATAATCAATTGCTTTTCTTTATCTGAAAGATTGGTTGGTAATTTCACATTGTAGGTTACAAACAAATCACCAAACTCATTCTCTTTTTTATAGACAGGAAAGCCTTTCCCTTTCAATTTGACTTTGGTACCAGATTGGGTTTCTGGTGCAATTTTAAGTTTGACTTTACCATCAAAAGTATCTATCAAAACTTCTCCACCCAATAGGGCAGTGTAAAGATCTACATCTGTTGTGGTATACAAATGCTTTCCATCTCGTTTAAAGTCTGTATTGCTATTAATTGAAACGGTTATGTATAAATCTCCATTTGGACCGCCATTGATTCCGGGAGCACCATGCCCGTTGATTTTTATAACCTGACCATCTTCAATCCCTGCTGGGAAAGTCAGGCGGATTTTTTTGCTATTGACGGTTAGGGTCTGCTTTTGAGTGGTATAAACATCCTTTAGGTTGAGTTCTAGTTGAGCATTCAGATCCTGACCTCTAAACTTGGTTTGTCTAGTTCTTCCTTGACTACTTTTACCCTGATCACCAAACATCGATTCAAAAAAGTCTGAAAAATCTCCTGAAAATTCTTGCTGATTTGAATATCCTCCAGCATTTTGATAAGCTTGCTGTTGCTGTCTTTGCTGCCGCTGAGCTTCTTTAAATTCATCGGCGTGTTTCCAATCCTTACCAAACTCATCGTACTTTTTCCTTTTCTCAGGATCACTGAGCACTTCGTGAGCCTCGCTGACCTGTTTGAACTTGTTTTCCGCTTCTGGATTGTTAGGGTTTAAGTCTGGATGGTATTTTCGCGCCAGCTTGCGGTATGCAGCTTTTATCTCCTTTTGATTTGTCTTTTTATTAAGACCTAAAGTATTGTAATAATCAACAAATTCCATAGTTTATAGTTGAGCTTAACCATTAATTACCTTTACTAAGGTATAGACTTTTTATGAAAAAATCTGATATATATATATATATACACTTTAAAACTCGAAGGTGATTAAGATATGCTAAAGTTTAAATTGGATTAAGTTTGACTTTAAATGTTATCTGATTCCTGAACAGATTGAACTAAGTCTACCAGGCTTATTATGGAATTTTTAGTTTTGAAAATTAAAATTTTTGATTCTAGTCCAGTATTTATGACATGACCTTAGTCATATATGAAAAGGACAAGTTTGCTTAACTTTGAATTATTCTGATAAAGATAATTATGAAAAATGCCTCTTTGACTCAAAACCTAAAATTCAATAAGGATAAGCCACTTATCACTATTCTATTCGAAACCGATTTTACTAAGGAAATCAGAATTGCCTTGCACCAAGGCACAACGATGAAAGAACACAAAACATCTTTTCCTATTGTTGTAGAAATTCATGATGGCGAAATAGATTTCGGCGTTAGTGGAGAGATTAAGAATATGACAAAAGGAGACCTCATCGCCTTGGAAGCTAATGTGCCTCACGACTTGTTAGCCAAAAAAAACACCATTGTTCGACTAACGTTAACCAAGCAGGATAAATCTGAACGGGTTCAGGATGTTGTCAATCAATAAGAGTATAAGCCATAAAAGCTTATGAAGTCCTTTAGGTCTTCAAAAAACAATCACTTCCAAAACTTGTCAGGCCAAACTTCACATGCTTTTTGTGAATCGTGAATGTCTTGAAATTCTGCGAGCTGTTTTTCATTCATTTGCTCTTGAATCAAATTAAACAACTCCCGCTCTTCCAAACGGATATGCTTTTGAAGTAACTCATAAATAGCTTTGATATCCTCATAAGATTTAGATTCTACTTCAAATAAAGATTTCAATTCCCGGTGTTGTTGTTTTACTTTTTGAACGAGAAGCTGCTCATTACCAAACTTTGGGAATAAATACTTTTCTTCCATTTCAAAATGCGGAATCAAATGATGTTTCCAAAACCAGGTAGCATAAGCTTCCATGCTTTTTAGATTAGCTTTTTTCGCCACTCCCTTTTGTAAACGCAAGGCAAAAATAAGCCCGTCATGATGTTCTCTACTTAAGTTTTTTAAGGCATCATGACGTTTAATTGGTGAATTATTCATGTTCCAAAATAACTAAAAATAAGTGAGATGCTAATCTGAAGCATCTTTCTTTCTATCCATGTACATGGTCATAAATAGGTGTGAAGCCATATTTCTGGCGTTATTTTTCGCACGGTTAGCCAGATCGCCCTCGAAATGCTCGTCTATAGTGGCAAACCATAGATTTAACCAGATACCAAAATGCTTTTGTTCAATACTTTCATTAAAGTGTTTGTCAACATTTTGATGTGCCAATTTGGGATTCCCTTTATAATTTCGTTTAAAAAACAAATTCGTCTCCCAGAAATCAGTTAATTTTTCAAGATGTTCATCCCAATCTAAAATCATTTCATTAAAAAAATGTCCTATGTCTTTATTCTGACGAATTTTTTCGTAAAAATGATGCACTAATTTGGAGACATCTTCTCTTGTTTTTAAGTCGTGACTCATTAGAAAAAGGTATAATAAGCAATTGTAAATACACTTGATAAAACGCTAATCACCTGAAGCAGAAAGGCCATCTTTGGTTTAAAACCAACTAAAACAGCTGCATTATAAACCATGCAGATAATTACAATCCAGCCTAGGTGAACAACATGAAATACTGTATTTCCATCAGCTAGAATCATCATTGCAGCAATAGAACCCAAGCAACTAGAAGCAATAATCCCCAATACAGAATTAGCCATGTAATACTTTTCAAAATCATCTGATAAACTCTTAATTAGATTCATAATTTGTAGTTTTAAATTACTCAAAACTACAAGTATGTCTCACCACTGTTTATGATTTGAATCAATTGAAAACTATTGGAATTCGTCTTACCTAAAAATCTTACGTTTTTTTATTTCAATGTCACCTTTTTTCTCCAAAGCTTTACAAGCTCTTATTACCGTTTCTACGCGTAAACCAGTAAGATCTGCAATCTGTTGACGCGTGAGATCCACTTCCAGAATCTCATGAGTCTCCATCTTTTGAATATGCTTTTTGGTATAGTCCAGCAACCTGATGATGCGATGTTCAGGATCCTGAGATGAAATTTCTGAAGCCATAATTGCTTTGTAGTAAAGTCGCGAGGCCAGTACTTCAGAAATATTAAAATGTGCTTCAGGGTGTTTATTTAACAAATCAAAAAAAACATCTTTAGGCAACCGAAAAACCTCTACATCTGTAATAGTTTCTGCTCCTGCTGGATAGTTTACGTCTGCAAATAAGGGCGGTTCACCAAAGCTTTGATCTGAATAAAAAATCCCTTGAATAAACTCTTTACCATCCCTATTAAAGTTATTCATCTTTACTTCACCCGTTTTGATTTGATAATAATACTGAGCTTTACTTCCGTATTCGAAAATAACGTTGCCTCTTTCAATTTCGAGAATTTCTGCATTAAATTGAATCAATAATTTGGGATCTATCATGAAACTATTTTATAAGCTTAAAGATGTGGATTTTAAAAAAATTAAATGTCTCACAAACAGAATTTTTTAAAATTATATTTGGGAATGTGATTAAAATCACACAACAAAATAAAGGTTCTACTTATTTTTGCGTTGTGCAAAACTGGAAGTTACATATTGCTTTATTCTTAAGCCTCACTGTGCTTTTATTCACCATTAAGTCGGCCTTTTGGCTATCTTACTATATGGTATTTACCGAAAATTTTATAGAAAATTACTGTGAAAATACAGATCAGCCTGAGCTGGAGTGCGACGGTAAATGTTTTCTAAGCGATATGCTTGATAAAAAAGATAAGGATGCTCCAAAAAACACTTCTATTTTTCTGGAAACCGAGCTGGTTTTCACAACCTCTATTTATGATATAGCTCTTGAATTGCAGGAACCTACATTTACGAGTCAACATTCTTTTTTTTACATATCACACTACAATCCTTTCTACTTAGAAAGCAGTTTCAAACCTCCCGCCCTTTCTGTTTAACACCAGTATTTTAAAACACATTTGTTAAACTAGAACTGCTTAAACATGAAATTTATTTTAAGCGCAGTACTCTATACGTTTAGTTTTATGACGCTTTTAGCGCAAACTAAATCTATAGAAGTAAAAGACGCACAAACCCAAGAAACTCTTACTGGCGTATACGCCATCAATCAAAATAACAAAAAAGACTATCGCCTTACCGAAAATAACTTATTGAAGTTAGACTTAGGGGAAGTCTACCTTATAAGTCACATAGGATATAGCCCTTTATTACTAAAGATTGAAACGACTACTCAAGCAATCATAACCCTAGAAGCTTTAGAAACTAAGCTGGGAGAGGTATTGGTAACAGGACGAATTTTTCAAGACCCGGTTATGAACACTATTACCCCAGACTTGACTGAACGTGTAACGCAACCCAAAAACGTAGCTGACTTATTCAGGGATATTAATGGGTTTGGTCTCATCAAAAGAGGAAATTACGCCATCGACCCCTCCTTTAGAGCTGCACAATATGAGCAACTCAATATTCAGTATGACGGGGGAACTAAAGTGATGCATGCCTGCCCTAACCGGATGGATCCTATTACCACACACGTTATGCCTGAAGATATTTCAAAAATTGAAGTGGTTCGGGGCCCTTACACTATGCGCTATGGCGCTACGTTTGGCGGTCTTATCAATATGGTATCTAAGCGACCAGAAGTAGGTAATTATGGGTTATCGGGGAGTGCATCCACAGGTTATGAAACCAACGGAAACTCCTTGGTCAATATGGTTCGACTGCAATATGCAGAAGAGAAATTTGATGTGGTGGGCATGTATGGCTACAGAGATTTTGGGAATTATGATGATGGAGCTGGACGTGAAATCCCATCTTCCTTTAGAAGTATCGATTATAGCCTCCGCATGGGTTATAATTTCACTAGCCTAGAGCGATTACAATTACATTGGAGGCAATCTTTTGGCAGAGATGTGCTTCACGCGTCCTTACCAATGGATTCAGACTTTGATGATTCTTCTATGTTATCTCTGGATTATTTCAAAAAGAGACCAGGAAAAACACTTCAAAACATAAAAGCCAAAGCTTATTATTCTTACGTAGATCATCTGATGAGTAATAGCAGAAGAAGCAATTTTGCAGTTGCAGAGGCAGTAGCTCCTGTAGAGGCCACCACAGCTGGAGGCCGGTTTGAACTGGAGTGGAAACTCGATGAGTTTTGGACACTCTTTACTGGGACAGATGCCCTTTTAATTAGTAGAGATGGGCAAAGAAACCGACTGGTCAAACAAAACATGATGGGCATGCCGCTAGATCCGCCGCTGGCATTTACAGATAAGATCTGGCAAGATTCATTTATAAACAATTATGGTTTCTTTGCAGAATCACGGTATAGACTCAATTCCTCAACAGTACTCAATGCTGGTGTTCGCTACGATTTGGTCAACTCCGATATTCAAGATCCTGAAGCAGATTTTCAGGCTTACTACCCTGGATTAGGAAACAGAACTGAGCATAATTTTAGTGCTACCGCATCGCTTAAGAAACTGCTAGATCCAAATAATCAATTGGAATTTGCCTTTGGTCGTGGGGTTCGATCTGCCAACATGATCGAACGGTTCATCAATCATTTTCAGGTAGGTCAGGATTCATTTGAATACATTGGTAATCCCAATCTGGATCCTGAAGTCAATAATCAATTTGAAGTCGCTTATACGGGCAAGAAGATATTAGATGGTGCCATCAATAGGTTAGACTGGGGCGCCTCCGTATATTTTTCTCATTTTGAAAATTATATCGTGGCCATCATAGACTCTACCAAAACCAGGAAGTTTATGCCTTCACAAGAACCACAAAATCCCAAGGTATTTAGAAATCTTGAAGATGCTTACAAAACAGGGTTTGAAGCTAACTTAAGTGTAGCATTTTTGGACAATTTTCAATTGGATGCAGAGACTGCTTATGTGTATGCCAGAAATGAAGATTTGAGTGAGTCTTTACCGCTCACTCCACCATTGCGAACCAGGTTGAGTTTACAGTACAACAAAGATAAATTTTGGGCTGCAACAGATGTAAGGTTGGTGAGCCGGCAAGATGAGCTAGCCACATCCTTTGGTGAAAACCAAGCGACTCCAGGTTACGAATTGATAGACTTCCGTTTGGGCTATGAACTATTTCCAGGTTTGGATTTGGGTGCAGCGGTTCTCAATGCATTTGATCAGCAGTATTACGATCACCTTAATTTTGCTTTCAGAAATCAAGCCGATGCTGGCTTGAGTGGCCTGGAACGCTTAACAGATCCGGGGCAGAATTTTACAGTTTTTGTTAAGTATGCGTTTTAACTATTTGGGCGTTTTACGGGCTGTACGTTGCAAGTCCGCAGTATAATACCCAGAAATCTCTAGCAGTGGCAGTAGCTTCCTTAAGGTCGCTCTGCCACTGCTTTTTTCAAGGCTATTATCCTTTACGGGCTATCCACTAACATCCCGAACGCAATTCGAACTTTAAGAGTAAAGAAAAAACTTGCTGTTTTAGTAAAAGTTATCACTATGATAAAATTAATTTTAAAAAAAACTACAAAATAATAGTGATTTTACTAACTTTTCTATTAAATATTAAAAAACAATAATATGGAACGACGAAAGTTTATTGGCCAAACAGCACTTGTTACTGCTGGAATCATAACGGCACCACACCTGGGATTTTCCAGAAGTGCCATCAACAGCAGAGGGAAATTTGTATTGCCCGATCTGCCTTACACTTATGATGCGTTAGCACCTTATATCGACGAACTTACCATGAGAACACATCATGGCAAACACTTTCAAGGTTACACTAATAAACTCAATAAAGCTATTGAAAACACGGAATTTAAAGAAAGTTCAATCACTGAAATTTTAAAATCGGTTGATCAAAATTCTTTAGCTATTCGAAATAATGGCGGTGGTTATTACAACCATAAACTGTTTTTTGAGAGCCTTTCTCCAGAACCGAAACTAAAGCCTGAAGGCAAATTAATGGATGCCATTGAAACTGATTTTGGTTCTTACGATGCTTTTATAGATGAGTTCTCCAAAACAGCTGGGAGTGTTTTTGGTTCAGGCTGGGCTTGGCTAATCAAAGATGAAAATGGTAAACTGGCAATTGTGGGTACAGCCAATCAGGACAATCCGTTAATGTCTTTTGCAGAGAAACAAGGCTTTCCATTAATGGGCATTGACGTCTGGGAACACGCCTACTACCTCAACTATCAAAATAAAAGGGGCGATTATATTGAAGCTTTTTTTAGCGTTTTAGATTGGGAATATGTTGAGAATAGGTATGCACAATAGAGAAAACTAAAATCGAGAGATAAAATTTAAGGTCTTAACGAAAAAGATTTTAAATACTCGGTTTTTTTGTGCTGTCTTTCACTAGTTCTAAAACATCTAGAAATCAAAAGCAGTGGTAGTCGTTTCCATAGGGAAGTTCTGCCACTGCTTTGTTTTTATGCAGTTATTCTTGAAGAGCTTACCATTCCAAACGCAAAAAAATATTTTTAGCTTCTTACTTATTTGAACATTTGTTACATTCAGTATGAATCTTACTTTCTAATTTTGCACAATCAAATTCAGAAGAAAAATGAATGCATTTATAAAATTATTTTCTCTCATAGCTATTCTATTCAATCTTGGGGTTATGCAAGCTCAGGAAGAAATAAAATTTACGCTGCAAGAACTAAAGATCAAAGTTCTTCAAGACAACAGGTCGCTTCAAGTTAACGACAGTAAATTCAGAAAAATAAGAGCGCGCTATCGACAAACCAATGCGGCATTTTTACCTCAACTAAGTGCTTCTCACAGTTTTTACAGAACCAATAATCCTGTACAGGCTTTTGGAACTTTATTGAATCAAGGTGTTTTTACAGAGCCGGATTTTCAAATCGATAATTTGAACAATCCAAGTGCTATTTCAAACTTCACTACAGCCTTAAGGATTCAACAACCACTTATCAACCTGGATAAATGGGCTCAGCGTTCAGCACTAAATGCTCAAAAGGAAGCACAAGAGTACCAGAATGCATTTGAAGAAAAAGCGCTTTTAGTCGAAGTAGAAAAGCTTTATATGCAACTTCAATTGGCATACAGAGGTGTTGAAGTACTTGAGCAAACGAGAAAGATTGCCAGACAGAATTTTGAAAGTATAAAGAATTTTTATGAAGAAGGTTTATTGGTGATGCCAGATGTATTGAATGCAGATGTAAGATTAAACGAAGTTGAAAATGAATACATCGCCGCATCCAATCAGCTCAAAAATCTTTCTGATTATCTCCTGTTCCTCATGAACAATGATTCCAACGCGGTTATAAAACCAGATTCCAAGCTTGAACTTAAAGTGGTGGCTTTGGAAGAAAATAGTCAAATTGAAACCAGAGAAGATGTTCTGGCCGTCAGTTTGAAAGCAGAAGCCCAATCCAAAATGCAAAAAGCTTCAAAATTGTCTTTTTTACCATCGCTAAATGCTTTCGGAAATGTACAGTGGTTTGCTGACGAGATTTTCACGACAAATTCCAGAAACTTTTTTGTAGGCGCTTCTCTTAATTGGAATATTTTTGAAGGTGGCAAAAACATCGCAAAACTGCAAGAAGAGACTGCAGGCTTGGACCAATCTAAATTGGAAGCCTCCATGTATACCTCTCAATCTTATTTGGAACTGGAAAAAGCCAGGCGACAATTTCGTGAGGCAGAACAGAAGCTCAATAGAAATAGACTTTCCTTGGAACAAGCAGAAAAGGCTTACCAGATTAGAAAAGATAGATTTGATGAAGGTCTGGAAAGAACCACAGATTTACTTCAGGCTGAACAGCAACAATCTTCTATGAGACTCGCTTTTAATCAATCCATATTTGAATTTAATTACGCCCAGCTATACGTTCAATTTTTAGCAAATACCTCTACTTATGAAAACTAAACTATTACCTATATTATTTATTTCATTGCTTACGTTGAGCTTAGCCAGTTGTGGGGAAGAAACACAAAACGAAAAAACTGAACCACAAGCCGTCAATGTCAAAGTTCAAAATCCTACAACTACTTTACCTCAGCGTTTGAGCCATAAGGGGAAAATCCAGTCTTCAAAATCTATTGATATTCAATCCAGAGGGTCGAGCTATGTGGAACAAATTTTTGTAAATGTTGGAGATAAAGTCGAAAAAAATCAATTACTCGTAAAATTAAATAGTGAGGACATCGCTTCAAAACGAACTCAGCTTTTAGCTCAACTTGAGGAAGTAAATGCAAGCCTTGAAAATACTGAAAGAGACTATGAACGCTATAAAAATTTGAGAGAAAAAAATAGTGTTTCAGAAAAGGAACTTGAATCCATAAAACTGAAATTTAAATCTGTACAAAGTCAGAAAGCTGCCGTTGAAAGTCAGTTGAAAGGCATAGAATCAGAATTAAAATATTTCAACATCAAGTCACCATTTGATGGAATTATAACCTCCAAGCATTTGCAAGAAGGTGACTTGGCCAATCCACAGATGCCTATTCTTCAAATGGAAGTCAACAATGCTTTCGAATTTCACTTTTCGGTTTCAGAACGAGAAATTTCCGCTTTGAGAAAAGGACAACTTTCCACGGTTGAAATTTCAAACGATCATCAAAAAATCGATGCGCAAATTTCAGAAATAAGTTCGTCGTCACTCAATTCTGGCGGGCAATACATCATTAAAGCCAAACTTTTAAACAGCGATAATATCGATTTATTTTCAGGTCAGCAAGGCGAAATACAATTGGTAACAGATAAGTTGGACCAGGGAGTTTTTGTTCCTGAATCTGCTTTGATAAGACGCGGAGGCTTGCAAGGCCTTTATGTGGTGAGTGCAGAACAAAAAGCAATGCTAAGGTGGGTAAAAGTTGGAGCTAATAACGGAAAGCATATTGAAATATTATCTGGTATCCAGACTGATGAAAGCATTATTACCTCATCAGACTCCAAACTATACAATGGTATAAACGTAAACTACTAGATCCTATGAAAAATGGTATTGCTGGAAAACTAGCCAACGCATTCCTTACCTCCAAAATCACTATTTTATTGATGGTGGTATTTATGGGAGTAGGTATTTATGCCACTTTACTTATTCCCAGAGAAGAAGAACCACAGATAGATGTACCTATGGCCGACATATTTGTGAGCTATCCTGGTGCAAGTCCCCAAGAAATTGAGTCTAAAGTTATAATTCCCTTGGAACGTATTATTTCTAACATCGACGGGATTGAATATGTTCACACTAATTCCATGCAGGGACAGGCCATGCTCATCGCTCAATTCTATGTGGGTGAAGATATTGAAAGGTCTTATGTGAAACTCCATGATGAGATCATGCGCCATATGGATCAAATCCCAAAGGGTGTTTCACAGCCGCTCATCAAGACACGCTCTATCAATGATGTGCCGGTTGTTGGATTGACTTTGCATAGCGAAAAACATGATGATTTCCGACTTAAGCAAATTGCAGACGAATTGATCATGGAGATCGAAAAGGTTGAAAATGTAGCTTCCACTGAAGTTATCGGCGGTCGAAGCAGAGAATTAAAAATTTATTTTGATCACCAGAAAGCAGCGTCGTATAATCTGGATATTTTAAAAGTGACGCAGTCAATTCAAGCTAACAATTCAAAATTTAAAAGTGGAAACATCCAAAATCAAGATGAGAATATACTTATTACCACTGGAAAATTCATCGAAACTGAAAAAGATTTAAAGCAAATCGTTGTTGGAACTTACCAAGACCAACCGGTATATTTAGATCAAATCGCCAAAGTAGAAGATGGAGCCGAGGAGCCAAAAAATTATGTAGAATTCGGTTTTGGGGCTGGAAGTGCAGAACAGACAAAAATGCCATCCTCTTATTCTGCTGTGACTTTATCTGTCGCTAAGCGAGAAGGGTCGGATGCGATGCAGGTAGCCGACCAGATTTTAGCTCAAAAAGAGCGCTGGGAAAAGTTTATCATACCCCATGATATCGAACTTGAGGTCACAAGAAATTATGGTGAAACCGCTTCAGCTAAAGTATCAGACTTGCTGTTTAACCTTCTCAGTGCTATCATAGCAGTAACGCTAGTCGTTATGATTTCTATGGGTTGGCGTGGCGGACTTGTGGTGTTTATCTCAGTCCCTGTGACCTTCGCTTTGACTATGCTGAGCTATTACCTATTTGATTATACCTTAAATAGAATTACGCTATTTGCCCTCATTTTCATTACAGGAATTGTGGTAGATGACTCTATTATTATTACAGAAAATATGCACCGGCATTTCAAAATGAAGAAGAGGTCCCTGCGAAAAGCGGCTATTTATGCGATCAACGAAGTAGGAAATCCAACTATTTTGGCAGCCTTTATAGTTATTGCTTCAGTGCTTCCTATGGCATTTGTGAGTGGGATGATGGGACCCTACATGAGTCCAATGCCTATTGGTGCTTCTATCACAATGATTCTTTCTTTATTTATAGCCCTTACTATTGTGCCTTATTTAGCCTATCACTTTTTAAAAGGTGATGGAAAAGCAGAAAGTGATGAAGAAGATGATGAGGAAGCGATTAAAGAAGCAGATAAACTTGGTGACGAAAAATTAAAAGAAACGAGAATTTATAAACTCTACGAAAAAATTCAAAGACCACTTCTTGAGAGTTCTAAAAAGCGCTGGCTTTTTATAGGTAGTACATTTGTCATCCTTATCGCCTCGCTACTTTTATTTTTAAATGAATCTGTGTTGGTAAAAATGCTTCCGTTCGATAACAAAAATGAATTTCAGATTGTTATCGATATGCCGGAAGGGACAACTTTAGAACGCACTCAAGCTGTGACTTTAGAAATTGCAGAATACGTTAAGAGCCGTGATGAGGTTGTCAACTATCAAACTTATGTAGGAACCGCTTCTCCAATCACGTTTAATGGCTTAGTGAGACATTACGATTTGAGAAAAGACGCTCACTTAGCCGATATTCAGGTCAATATCACCAACAAAAGTGAACGCAGTGCACAGAGTCATGATATCGCCAAGTCATTCAGAAAAGATGTAAAAGCGATAGCAGATCGCTTTGGCGCAGCTATCAAAATTGTAGAAGTACCACCTGGACCTCCCGTTCTATCAACAATTGTTGCAGAAGTTTATGGACCAGATTACGAAGAACAAATCAAGATTGCCCAAAATGTAAAGAAAATTCTACAGGAAACCCAAAGTGTAGTCGATATAGACTGGCGGGTAGAAGCCGACCAGACCGAAGTTGAATTTATGGTAGACACCGAAAGAGCTAACCTCGAAGGTGTAAGCGCACAGCAAGTGGCAGAAACCATGCATCTGAGCCTTGGTAATGCATCAATCGGCATGGCGTATAGAGAAAATGAACGCGAACAAGTTAGTATCACTTATTACACTCCAAATGTGGATAAATCATCTATTGAAGATTTATTTAAGTTGAAAGTGAGATCTCAGCAAGGCCATATGGTGAATATTGGCGAACTGGTCAATCTAGTAAAGCAACCTATAGAAAAAAGCATTTACAGGAAAAACAAGCGCCGCGTAGTTTACGTTACTGCAGAGATGGCTGGAGAACTGGAAAGTCCTGTTTATGCTATTTTAGGCATGGAAGAGTATCTAAAAGATATGCACCTGCCTGAAGGTTATTCTATAGAAGAACTGTACACCGATATTCCCGTAGATACCGATGACTATTCCGTAAAATGGGATGGAGAATGGCAGATTACGCTCGAAGTGTTTAGAGATCTGGGAATTGCATTTTTAGGGGTTATTTTTATTATCTATATGTTGATTGTTGGCTGGTTTCAAAGCTTCCGTTCTCCTATTGTGATGATGATTGCTATACCGCTTTCCTTGATAGGCATTGTTCTAGCTCACTGGCTTTTCGATGCTTATTTTACAGCGACTTCATTTATAGGAATGATTGCCCTGGCGGGCATTATGGTGCGTAACTCAGTCCTACTTATCGATTTTATAGAAATCAGGCTCAATGAAGGTATTGCTTTTAAGCAAGCCATCGTTGAAGCAGGTGCTGTGAGAACCACCCCTATTTTACTCACAGCTGGGACTGTGGTCATAGGTGCTGTTGCTATCCTTTTTGATCCTATTTTTCAAGGTCTTGCTTTATCATTAATGGGGGGAACTATTGTTTCCACGTTCTTAACGCTGATTCTGGTTCCCCTCGTGTTTTATATGGTGATGAAAAAGAAGTATAACTAATTTGGCCTTCAAACGGGCTGTCCGTTATTAGTCCGCCTCACAGAGCCTAGAGTCTCTTAGATATTGAAGGAGCTTCTCACATCGCTCTACTTTGCCTAGAGGTTCTAGGCTTTTAATTTAACGGGCTATCCACACACATCCCGAACGTATTACTATGTTTTACTATAAAATCTTCTTACTTAATTTTTAGTATCTTAAAATTTTAAACTAAATCTTAATATAATTAGATAATGAAAACGTTTCTGAGTTCTATTGTTTTTTTCCTGATCGCCTCTTATCATGTCAACGCACAACTAGACGTAGCCTGGAAAGAAACACCCACATTGAGTATCTATGGTTTTGCAGACCTTTTTTATGCTTATGATTTTAATGAGCCTCAAGGTAATATCAGGCAGCCATTCCTTTTCAATCATAATAGACATAACGAGTATAATTTAAATTTAGGTCTTTTCAAATTGAACTTGGACCATCCTAGATATAGAGCTAACCTTGCTTTACAAACTGGAACTTATGCCAACGACAACTATGCTCAAGAGCCTGGAGTCTTAAAAAATATTTTTGAAGCCAACATCGGTATCGCCCTTACTGCTGATCAAAAATTATGGCTGGATGTAGGAATCCTACCTTCTCACCTGGGCTTTGAGAGCGCCATTTCTTTAGACAATTTTACCCTTACCCGATCGTTATCGGCAGAAAGTTCTCCCTATTTTCTGGCCGGAGCTAAATTAACTTACCAGCTTAGTGAGAAGCTGGAGCTTGCAGGACTTATGGTCAATGGCTGGCAACGCATTCAGCGGCTGGAAGGAAATTCACTTTCTTCGTTTGGAACACAACTCCTTTACAAAACCTCTGAAAATTTGAGTTTGAACTGGAGTACGTTTGTAGGAACAGACGATCCCGATGACACTCGACGCATGCGCTACTTCAGTAATCTTTACAGCCAATTTCAGATTTCAGAGCGCTTTCAATTTCTAGCTGGATTTGACGTTGGTGCACAGCAATCTTCTAAAGGAAGTTCGAGTTACGATCTTTGGTTTAGCCCTACGCTTATTGGTCAGTATACCATAAATGAAGCCTGGAAAACCGCCTTACGGGCAGAATATTACCAAGATGAAAAAGGGGTGATCATTTCAACTTTAACGCCTAATGGATTTAAGACAACAGGTGTTTCTGCAAATGTGGACTACTCTCCTATTCCTCATCTAGCCTGTAGACTGGAAGCCCGCTGGTTTAATAGTAAAGATGCTGTATTTGAAACTGAAAACGATAGTAAAACGTCTAACTTTTTTGTTGGAGCCTCTATTGCAATTCAATTTATGGAGGTGATTGGTCAGCGTTAATGGGTTGTTTGTTCTCAGTTTTCTGTTGACGGTGATCTGTTAGCTGAGTACTACTTCAGGATTCGGTGTTTCATATTCAACATTTTTTATCAAATAGCCCCGATAGCAATGGAAAGCCTGGAAGACGAATTGCTGAACAAAAGCTAGTTCCAAAAAGCGACCAACGGAAGCTCTTTTGGGACTTTGGTTTTGCCTGCCATTCGCTGAAGTTTTGAAATGTATAGCGGGATAAGCTCCAAAAAAAAAGCAAGAAATGATTTCCTGCCTTTTTAATAAAACTAAAATTCAATTTATTGCGCAGTCCAGCCGCCATCAAGCGTAAAAGATGAACCAGTGATGGCGGATGAATTTTCTGCTGCCAGAAATAAAGCCAATTCTGAAATTTTTTCTTCTGGGATAAACTCTTTCACTGCTTGCTTTTTCAGCATGACCTTTTGGACAACTTCCTCTTCTGTTAATCCGTGAGCTTTACTTTGATCTTTAATTTGTCCTTCAACCAGCGGCGTTTTGACATACCCAGGACAAATGGCATTACAGGTAATATTTGACCCGGCACCTTCCAGACCAAGGACTTTTGTGAGTCCTATGATACCATGTTTTGCAGAGACGTAAGCGGATTTAAATTCTGATGCCCTTAATCCATGAACAGAAGAAATATTGATGATCCTTCCAAAATTATTTTTCTTCATACCAACCCAAACTGTTTTGGAGGTGATAAATGCTGCAGTAAGATTGATCGCAATAATAGCGTTCCATTTTTCTAAAGGAAATTCTTCTAAGGGAGATACATATTGAATTCCTGCGTTATTGATAAGTATATCTATTGTTTCAAATTTTTTGAATGTTGTTTTTATGAGTTTTTCAATTTCTTCTGGATGCATGAGGTTTGCATTGGAAAAATCTGTTTTTACATTGTATTCCTCTGCTACTTTTCTAGCTATTTCTGAGCCATTAGTTTCCAAGCCATGAAACATCACATTATATCCCTTGCTGGCGAAAGCTCGGGCAATGGTATAACCAATGCCGCTGGTGCTTCCTGTTATGAGTGCTGTTTTAGTCATTTTTCTAAAAAATTTAAAACTATACTATTAAATTGAGTAGGTTGATCCATAGTTACTCCATGTCTTGACTGGCTGACCACTTCAACTTTGGAATCTTTCATTTTTTTGGCATAGGCTTCTTTCAAGGAAACTGGGGTGTAATCCAGATCTGAAGCTATGACCAATGTGGGAACCTTTATGTCCTTAATCTTTTCACCAACTCCCCATTCCATAAGCGTTATAAATGAATTGAAATAGCTTTCTACAGGATTCATTTTTGCTCGATTGTAAAAGGCCTCCCTAAGTTCTAGTTGTTCATCTTCTGGAAACATGCTTTCTGCTATTTGTTTGGCTAGAGGCTCTATTCCAACTGTTTCTAGAATTCTGGTTCGGTCCTTTATCATTTCTTTCCCCATTTCACCTAAATCGTTGAAATCTGGAGCTGTGTTGACAACAATCAGTTTAGAAATCAATTTGGGATGCTTTACGGCCATCTCAAAAGCTATGGCACCACCCATGGAAAATCCAACAATCACACATTGTTTTATGGCTAATTCCTGAAGCAAAAGCTGATTATCTTCTGCACAAAGAGAAATACCGTATTCGCTTCTGTTTTCTGGTTTTGATGAATTCCCATGGCCCCGAAGGTCTGGTGCTATAACCCGATAATGTTTGGAAAAGATGTCAACCTGCATGTTCCAGTCAGCTTTTGTGGATCCCAGACCATGAAGGAGAAGAATTGTTTCTCCTTCCCCCTTGTCAAGGTATTCCAGTTTTATGCCGTTGCTTAGTTTTTTACTTCGGATCATAATTTGGTTTACATTTTGTTCTTTTTATTTTGACCAAACTGATACTTCAATTCTACTAGATATAATCTTCCGATAACTGGTGAGGCCACAAACTCTCTGACTTCAGAATCGAAAATGTTGGTAACAGAAGCACCAAGGCTTAAATTTTCATTAATGTTATATCCGAGGTTGATATCAAAATTTACAAAACCTCCGAGTGGACCATAGTTCCATGTTCTTCCAACTCTTGCGTTTTCAACAATTTCATTGACTCCGTCTCCATTAAGGTCTTGAGTTTCTGCAGCGACATTGATACCTGAGAAAAAATCATATTCCTGCACCCATCTACTAAAAATAGATCCGAAAAATTTATCACCAGTGTAATAATAACCCAGGTTTGCTTTATGCTTTGGCGTATTAATAGGTAAGTCTGTTTTAGTTACAACCCCATCCCTGTTGGCATCATTAGCTGAATCGTTCAGATCGAGATCGTAGTCGAAATATGAATAGTTAAAAGCCAATCTGTTTCTGTCATTTAGGTAATAATTCAATCCAAGATCTGCTCCGTAGGTGTCCACTTTTCCAAAGTTTAAGTAAGTAAGGACAAATCCACCATTGGCTCCAGGAGTAACATCATTGATCGGAGTAGCACCTCTACTTACAACAGGATTGTCAGGTTGTGCAATGTTTAATAATGGGCTAAGGAAATCCTCAGAAACATTATAATATGCGTTAGCGTCAATAAAAAGTTTATCTCCAAAAAGTTTTCCTTTATAACCAGCTTCTAATGACCGTATAGTTTCTACCTTCAATTCAGGGATTTGAGTACCATCCTGTAATGTAAAACCTTCTCCGTTACCCAATACAAGGCCTCCAAAAAGGTTTCCACTTAAATTTAATATTGAGGGCGCTGCTATGCCTTTTCCATAAGTAAGTCTAAAACTTCCAAAATCATAGTTTTTAACAAGGGCAGCTTTTGGAATAAAGTTTCCGCCATAAAGTTCGTGGTCATCATATCTTCCTACCAACAGAACATCAAGGTCGATATCTTCAAAATTATACTCTAGTTGACCGTAGAACCCTGTCTGGTCAATAATTATTACTCCATCCTGATCCAATAAATAAGTTCCTTGTGAATCTGCTCTATCCTGTTGAAATTGAGCACCCGCAACATAAAGAAGATTACCAATCTGATTGTTGTATTGTGCCTCTGCATTCAATCTTCGCGACGCATCCTTAAATACTGCACCTCTCGGAAGAGTTATGCCACCACCTGGTGCACCTTGGATAGGAAAGAAAGCTTCAGTAAAAGAACGGCTTCTAGCATCTTGTTCACCAAAACCATTTTCGATAAAAGACACATAATTTTGTGTTCTTTGATTCATTGCATAGGTATCTTCTGTATTACTCCAGTGATGATACACATTAGCATAGACACGTGGAGAAACAAATTTCAATTGTGCGTAATCTATGCTCCAATCTTTGATCTGATTTCTACCAGCGTTGGTCACGCCAATATTATTGTTGTTACTGTGTCCATAAGAAGCAATAAGATCTGTTCTGTTATTAAATGAATAATAAGTAGAAGCCCCATATCTTGTAACTGAAAAATCTCTATCCAATTCCAATTCAGGATAGGCTGTTGTTCCAACATAAACAGAATCTACGTAATTGAATTCTTCACCTTGTTGCCTTTCTCCCCAAACTTTGAAAGCAAATTTGTCATTTACAACCTGAGCATGGCGAGCGCGCACGTTAAATTGTTTTTGGTTACCTCCCGCCAGAGCAATTGTTGTTCCTTCTGAAGATCTAGGATCTTTAGTAATAGTACTTATCAATCCATTATGAGCATTCGGTCCGTACAATGCAGCGTTTGGGCCTAAAATGATTTCATTTCTTTCGATATCATCCCTAATAATTGTAGTAAAACTTCCAAAAGGCAAGCCAGTAGCTATAAGAGAGGAAATTCTTCCGTCTTCTACCTGTAGATTTTTACTATTGAAAGCAGAATTAAAACCACGAATATTGATGCCAATTCCCTGAACTCCGGTTCTAACGTAATCCACACCCTTTTGCCTTGCAGCCAACTCTGCAGGATTTCCAGCATACCTTTCAATATCTTCAGAATTAATAATATTAACTGTAGCTGGAGCTCTCGTTACTTTTTGTGGCCTTCTGTTGGCTGAAATCACAACCTCATCGATCATTGCTGAAGACTCAGATAAACTGAAATTTTCAACAAGAGCATCATTATCATTTACGACTATATTACGGGAAATGGTTCCGTAACCAATGTAAAAAACGTCTAAGGCATATTCTCCAGCATCAATATTTTTGAGCAAATATTTACCGTTGGAATCTGTAACCGCACCTATATTGGTTCCTCTTAGCACAACGCTAGTGCCTTTAAGTGGTTCTTGAGTATTTGCATCTGTAACAGTTCCGCTTACGTTGCCTTTTTGAGCATAAGCAGCCATACTGATTAACAGACAAAGGAACATTGACATATGTATCTTCATAACATAGATTTTTAATTGTTTAAGACTAAATTAAGAATTGACTTAAGCCTGTGATGAGAAGAAAAAAAATTACTTCATGTGACTCCTGAAATAAAAAGCTGCTACATGTTAAGTACATAGGGTATTTATTGCCCTGACACCAAGTGCGACTTTATAGAGGAAAAAAGTCCTGGAAAGGTAAATGAGAGTCTTTCCAAAAAATCAGTGAAGTCCAAACGTCCCTTTTTGGAGAAATTTTTGGTTTTTTCTGAAGTTTTTATGAAATCTTTTTTCAATTTTTCTTCGGAAAAATTTCCAACCATGTAGTTGGCAAGACTATGATACCAATGAATTTTAGGAATGAAATCTTCAAGATACATCACATCAGCTTCTCTTTCTATCAAGTTATATTTTTTGATAGTTTTCAAAACATCTGAGTATTTCTCTTTAGTGATCAGCAACATCAAATAACTAGAAAAAAAATGCCTCCAACGGTGTTCAAAGACATCCTCGTTGTTGTCATTTAGAAAGTTATTAGCAAAATTTTCAGCAGCATTAAGTCGCTTGTTCCTTACCAAGGTTCGAATATAGTGTGTTGCAAAGCCTAACTTATGGTGATGATTATGAGTCTTTTTATATAGATCAAAGTTTTCTACTATTAATTCTAAAGCTTCTTTATTTTTTTCTTTTTTCAACAAAATGGCAATTAAATTATTGAGATAGAAGAGTTTATCACTGTTCTCTTGTTTTACAGAGAGGTAAGCATAATATTCTGCCTTTTCCAAATCTTCAAGATTGGAATGAAGTATAACTCGGTTTGCGTAATAATTGAAAAGAATACGGCGGGAATACATCAACCCTTCCTGGAAGTATTTATCGACTTGGTCAAAAATCGAAGTGGCCTTTTCATATTCCTTGTAATTGAAATACAAAAACACCAGTCTAATAAAAGCATTGTATCTATTGAGTCCGTCAAGGTTTTTACTTCGCATAAATCCCAGAAGTTTTTCCTCCCAGTGCTTTGTATCATGGCTGCCGCTAGTATATTGACGTGTAAGATCTTTGGTTGCAAAAAAAAGTTGCTCTTTTACGTCCACAGCTATAAGGTAATGGTCCCGATTGTCTTTCAAAAAGGATTCTGTCAATTTGCAGTCTTTATATCGAAAACGGATCAACAGAAAATCCTGATACTCCCTTACCAACTCATAAAACTTCTGAAAAAAGAAGGAAGTATGCGTGTAGCTTGTAATCTGGTTTAATAAGTGCTGTTCCTCAAAGGGTTGTATGGTGTCGGTTAAAATCTTATTTTCTATAATCGAGAGGTAGTTGAGATGTCCGTCTACATCTTTACTTTCCAATTTTTTAGAAATCCATTTTTTTATATAAGTATATTTTCTTTTGTCAATATTTTCATCAAAATCATAAGAAACCACTAATGAGCTGGCATTGGAGCAAACCGTATTAAGAATAGATTCTTTCTCCTTATCCCTTATTTTATGATCCTTTAAAAGGTATGAAGCTTCGTGAGGAAGAATTCCTTCAGCAAAATCATTAAATATCTTCAGTTTAGATTTCATTATTAGTTTAAAAATTCCGTAATCAAAGCATTCACCTGTTTTGACTTCTCAAAGTTTACAAAATGTCCAGCTTCGTTAATCAATTCAACTTTTAGATTTCGTATATTTTCTTTAGCCGTTTTTACTAAGGAAGCAATATCTTGGGAAGGATGAAAAAATGTATTGGGTATTAAAAGATCATCTTTACCGTAAATCATCAAGACAGGAATTTCAATGTCGGACAACCTACCGATGATCGGTTCTTCCAGCATCGCATGAATATTATTCACAACGACTTCAGAATAAATTTTCATGTCATCAGCGTTCTTCATCTCAATTCGTTCACGAACCATGAATTCAGCATCTTCAGGAAATTGGTGGAAATTCATTTTAAAATTATTCCTGATTTGTTCTGGTGTGGATTTTTCAACCATCTCAGCAGTGTAAGAAGCTTTCATCAGCGCTGCTTCATTCTCAGAGAATGTTTCTATGCTAGCAGGAGCAATCAGCACAAGACTTTTGAAATTATCCTGAGCGGCCAACAGCGTGTGAACTGCGACCTGACCTCCCATAGAATGACCTACCAAAACCACATCATGAAGGTTCTTTTTTTCGATAAAGCTATTTAAAAAATCAGCATAGTCTTTCAGGGAATACGTCGTGCTGTTTTTTGTGGACTTTCCATAACCCGGAAGATCTATTGCTATACATCTGTACTCATTCTTTAGTCTTGAAATATTTTTATTCCATGACTGCAAATTGCTGGAAAGTCCGTGAATAAACAAAAGTGTGTTTTCTCCTGAACCGACATCCACAAAAGCAATTTTTTCGTTTTCTATTAAAATTTTTTCCACGTTTTCCTCATAGTTTAAAATATCACTAATCTGGTTCTGGCTTAAAGCGCTAAACCAGAACAATAATAGGCTAATACGAAAAATTCTTTTTATCATTATTCATTTTTTTAAATGCGACTTTCAATTCGTTTTTATTGATTTTTCCTAACCCTGACTTAGGTAACTTCTCCATAACTATAATCTGTTGGGGAACTTTGTAGGAAGCCAGGTTATTCTTCAGATAAGCTCTTATCTCTTTTTTCTGAAGTTTTTGATTTTGAAGCACAACAAAAGCAACTCCAGTTTCTCCCCATTTTTCATCCTCTACTCCAACGACTGCTGCCTCCATAATTCCATCTATTTGGTAAAGTGTTTTTTCAATTTCTGAAGGATGAATGTTTTCTCCACCAGAAATATAAATCTGATTTTTTCTTCCAAGAATGTACAAAAACCCATCATCATCTTTGGTGACAACATCCCCAGTGTGTAACCACTCATCTTTAATCTTTAGGAGTGTATAAGAAGTGTTGTTCCAATATCCAGGAGTTACAATTTGGCCTCTTATGCAAAGCTCACCTGCTTCGTTGTTACTCACTTTTTCATTTTCATCGTTTACAATCTTCACATCCACGTAAAAATTAGGCTTTCCTATCGAGCCTTTTTTCCACAAAGCTTCATACCGGTGCAGAGAAGTAATGGATGGACCTGCTTCTGTAAGTCCATAACCCTGACTGATGAGAATTTCTTTTTTCGCCCAGGCATCTATTAATTGAGTCGACAAATTTTCTCCACCTACAATGAAATAATTGAGTTTTTTTGGCTTGAATGCGGTAAAGGCTTTAGAGTTTACCATCATGCGAAGCATTGTAGGCACTGCTAAAAATAAACTTATCGGTTGTTCCTGCAAATAGCTTAAAACTTTTTCAGGTTTAAATTTGCTTATAAAATCTACTCTTGCTCCTCGATGAAGCATGGGTAATAATAAAACATTCCATCCTGAAGTATGATAAGGAGGCAATGCGTTGAGAGTATGGTCTGCAGAAGTTATTTCTAGTTGAATAGCTGTATTGAGATTGTTCCAAAGCATCATCTGGTTGGTGTAAATGACTCCTTTAGGTTTTCCTGTTGACCCTGAGGTGAAGAAAATAAATATGGGCTGCTCCTTTTCTATTTTAAAATCTGGTTCAAAATCTTCTAAACTTATTGTTTGAGCTTTTTCAAAAAAACTCCCAAAAGAAATAATCTGAGTGTTAACCCTCTCTTTTAAATCAAGAATTTGTGTTTCAAATTTGACATCTTCGGCTATAATGAGAGAAGGACTCACGTCTTTTAAACAATGAAGCATTTCAGTAGATGTATACCGGTAGTTGAGAGGAACCAGAATAATACCCAAACGCTGCGCAGCGATAAAGAGCATTAGGTATTGCGGAGAGTGTTCTGCTATCACCGCCAATCGGTCTCCTTTTTTGAGCTGAAATCTATTAAGAAGATAACTGCCAATCTTCAATGAATTCTTATGGAGTTGCAGGTATGAAAAAGACTGTTTGGTATCCAGACTAAACACCGCCTTTTTATGCGGCGTGTACGATGACCATTTCGATATCCAGTCCAGGTAATTCATGCTTTCTTTTTACTCAATAAATATAGAAAATTAGCCACAATAAAAGATATTACAATGGCAATAGCCGCGGAGACTCCCGGATTATTTACGGGCTCTTGCATGTACTCTGTGATTCTACCGTAATAAATTATAAAATGAAGTGCTACAGCAGAAAAACTGGCGATAAAAACGGCTGTTTTTTTTACTTTTTTAAAATATATTCCAAAAAGTACAGGCACAAAAGCAGCAGCGAAATAGGCGTAAACTCCATTTTGAGCAAAAATGGCAACGCTTACATTTGGATTAACTATCTGATCGTAGCTTAATAAAAAGCTCGCTATAGCTAATGCGACAATCACCATCTTATTTAATGCCACGCCACTTATATTTTTTACAGCAGGAAAAAGTGGTGTGATAAGATCTGTACTTATTGTGGTAGAAAGTGATTGAATTAAATTTTCTAATGTTGAGAGTCCTGCTGAAATCAAACCCGCCACGATAATGACACCAGCACCCGCAGTGAAGGTTTTTACGACATAAGCAGAAACCAGTTCATCCATTTGAAGCGGAACACCATTCAACGTGAGATCTGGAAATAGTATTCTGGCGTACAACCCAACAATAACAACCATAAAGAAAAGAATCATGCATATAATGGCGATCACAAGATATTGATTCACCGACTTCTCACTCTTGAGAAAAAGAGTTTTAGTAATGATGTGAGGCTGACAAACAATGGCAATACCAATTACAATCTGACAGAAAATAATCTCAAAATAATCTCTGAAGAGAAAACTTTTTTCATTTGTAGTCTTGACCAGATTCGGATCAATACTTTTTAATGTAGCCACAAATCCATCAAAGCCTTCGTTGAAGTAGTCTGCACCTGAAGCAAGAAGCATCACAGCAACTATAAACATAAGAATTGCCTGAATAGAATTGGTGTATACCATAGAATTGGCGCCACCAAACATCATATACCCAAATACAAATACAACCAGTCCCATAAGTACCCAGAAGGGTTCCAAATTAAGTGATTTGGAAATAATCTGAGTGAGTCCGACACAAATGAGAACAATAAAAGTAATAAGCAAAAGAGAAAGAATTGCAAAAAATACAGTCATGGCTTTACTATCGTAACGTTTACCAATCCATTGTGCCATGGTAACGGCCTTAACTGTCGATCCATATTTTTGAAAGGCTTTCGTAAAAAAGATGAGTGATGCAAAAATGGCAATCGGCATAACGAATCCAAAAGATATAATTCCTGAAAATCCATAAAGCGCAATAAATCCAGGATTAATAATAAACGTTGCAGCACTAGTCATGGAGGCTGCCAGAGACAAACCAACTGCCCAGGCAGGAAATCCTTTACTGCCTATTGCAAAGTCATTGATGTCCTTTGTTTTTATCATTCCTCTAACCACGAAGAAAATGATAACTATTGCATATATAACAAGTAAAATAGTGACGTAGGTGGACCAAGTATCGCTAGCAAACATATGAAGTATAAATTTCAAATGTGAAATTAGAGTTAAAAAACTGATTCCACATCCTCACTTAATGAATATCAAAGTGTGACCTATTAAAATTTATACTTAAATATATATTCAACTTCAATAATAACGGGTAAATATATAAGTGCGACTTCATTATGAGATACATCGTAAGTACTATAAAAAAACATACATCAGAAAATCCTCAAATGAAACGATCTAATTTAAGAATTAGGAGAAATCAGTTGTTTTAAAACGGACTCTACTCCAAAATCATCATTAGTTGAAGTGTGGTAATTGGCTACATTTTTCACGTTGGGATGTGCATTGGACATTGCGTAGCTAAACTGAGCTAATTTCAACATTTCAATATCATTGTTATAATCACCAAAGACCATAGTTTCTTCGGGAGTAATGTTGAGATGCTTTTGAATTTGCTTCAAAGCATAAGATTTATTTGTCTCTTTATGTGAGATATCCACCCAATTTTGACTAGAAACAGTAACTTGAAATCGATCTGTTATATCTATAACTTTGGGGTATATATATTTCTCTGAGGACTTAAAATGGAACACTGCAATTTTTACAAAATCATCATCTTCTACTTGCGTCAAATCTTTTACATGGCTCACCTCCGAATAATAATTACGAAGTGTAGTAATAAATTCTGAATCATTGGATTCGATATAAGCTGTTTTTCTTCCACATAAAACGATGTAAGAATCGTCTACTTTTCTTAAATGTGTAATACATTCTAAAATTTCATCGCGATTCAGCTTCAGTAAGACTTTGGTTTCCTTGTTAAACATCATAATGGCTCCATTTTCTGCAATCACACTGATATCTTCTTTGATGGAGGACAACTTTTCTAAAATACTCTGAAACTGTCTCCCACTTGCTGCCACAAAATGAATGTCGTTTCTTTTTAATTGGTCGAACTGACTTAAAAACAATGAACTCACTTGATGTTCACTATTCAATAAGGTGCCGTCCATATCTGAAACCACGAGTTTTATTTTTGAAAAATCCATTTTTTATTTAGTATTAATAACTTTTGAAAAGTGTTTATTGAAATAAAGTTTGTTTTGCTAAGCTATTAAAAGATATATCACCCCAAAATTGATTTGACTTTTAATTCTAAAGTTTACATCAATTAATGTCAGTCTTATTCGTAGTCGGGAGTCGGGAGTCGGGAGTTGATAATCGATAATTAAAAAATTAACTTTGATATTTAATTATCAGATTTATTGAAAATTTGAAATTCCAATTTTGAAATCTCCCTAGCCCAGATAGCAATGTAAAGCCTGGAAGACGAATTGCTGTGCAAAACCCAGGTACAAAAAGCGACCAGCGGAAGCTCTTTTGGGACTTTTGGTTTTGCCAGCCAATCGCTGAAGTCTTGGAATGTATAGCGGGATAAGCTCCAAAAAAAAACAGAATCCTTTTGAGATTCTGCTTTTAAATTATTTGGTAACATAAATTATACTTCTACGCCTTTCATCATTTTGTTCCAATACAAGTATGGTAGACCATATTTCTTCAACATCCATAATCTCCAATGTTCTTTGGCTGAATTGAAGACTAACATCTGTTTTAGTTTTGGGTCTGGAGTGAAATTGCCTTCATAGTCAAATTCAGCCAGCGCCATCTTCCCATAACCAGTAACTAATGGACATGAAGAGTAGCCTTGGTAGCTTTTATTGCTAGCGGGTTTATTATTCATCATAAACATCAAGTTTTCTACAACTACGGGCACTTGTTTTCTAATGGCAGCACCAGTTTTGGCGGTTGGTAAAGCTGCGACATCTCCTAAACCAAAAATGTTTGGGTATTGATTATGTTGGAGAGAATTGATGTTCACATCCAACCAGCCCTCTTTGGTTACTAAATTAGACTCTTTAATAAATTTTGGAGCAGTTTGAGGTGGTGCTAAGTGCAACATATCAAATGGCATTTCAATAATGGCGTCGCCAGATATTTTTTCGCCAATGCTTTTGCTTTCATTTTCCACACATTGATTCTCATCGTCTCCTACATACTTGAAAGTGATAATTTTTTTATCAGCATCAATTTTGACTGGAGCATAAAAAGGTTTGAAATGCATACCATAACGATCAACCACTTTGGTAAGTGTATCCCGAATTTCTTTTACACCGAACAAAACGGAGCCAGGTGTAGCAAAAATGACTTGCGCATCAATTTTATTTTTTTTGAAATAATCTGCTGCTAGGTAAGCGATTTTCTGAGGAGCCCCACCGCACTTGATAGGTGTTGTAGGTTGGGTAAAAATGGCGTTCCCTCCTTTAAAATTTTGAAGGACTTCCCAGGTATGCTTGGAATCTGTGTAATTACTACACACCACACCTTTCCCCAGAGAGGATTCTAATCCTTCAATTAATGAAAGGTCCATGATCAAACCTGGTGCAACAACAAGATAATCATAACTGATGTCACCGCTGTTTTGGGTTTTAACTAAATTGTTGTCTGCATCAAATCCAGTGGCGTAATCTTGTATCCAATCTGCACCTTTAGGAATTAGATCTTTCATGGGTTTGGCGGTATCTTCATAATCGTAAGTTCCTGCTCCAACTAGCGTCCATGCAGGTTGATAATAATGTGTATCTGCAGGATCTATAATTCCAATCGACAGGCTTGGGTTTTTCTTTAAAAGTTGCGCTGACGTCACTATACCTGCGGTACCTCCTCCTATGATTAAAACTGAATATTTTGATTTCATGTCCTTAGTTTTGTTTAAAAATAACTAATTAACCCAACTCAGAACGTGACAAAAGTTACACAGGTTTTGATGTATGCTTAAATCTATAATTAATCAATTATAAAATCAACTGCCATTTGTATGTGTAAATCTGTGGTGGCTAGAAATGGTAATTTTGTTGTTTCATTTTTCAGCAAAATTGGTAATTCTGTACAACCTAGTATCACCGCATCTACTTCGTTTTCAAATGTAATAATAAGCTCCTTATAGAAGGTTTTAGCCTCTTCAGTAAATTTCCCCTGAGTTAATTCTTTGGAAACAAAGTGATGAGATTTTTCAATATCAGTTTCATCGGGAATCACAATTTCGAGGCGATGTTTGCTGGTTAAATAATCCTTTAAAAAGCCCTTGGTCATCGTAGGTTTATTGCCGAGTAAAAGTAACTTTTTGAAGTTGTACTTCTTAGAATCTTTAGCCACAGCATCCCCTATATGTAGAAACGGAATCCCTATTTTTGGCTGAACAAAATCCACAGCCATGTGCGGTGTGTTAGCACAAATCAAAAGAGCCTCAGCGCCTGACTGCTCCAAAGTCTTGGCGACTCTAAGGTAGGTTTGATTGATTTCATCTTCGTCCTGTCTTCTCATCACATCAATGTTGATGCTATAGAGCAGTAATTCTGGATTTTGCGAACCTCCCAGTTGGTCAGCCACCTTTGCGTTGATGTCCCGATAATATTCCAGTGTGGAGTGGTAGGATGTTCCTCCAATTAGACCAAGTAGTTTCATAAGAAATAGTTTGAATCTTTATTAGTTATGCTTTTTTGACAAATTCAGATTTTAAAGCCATGGCTCCAAAATCTTTAATTTTGCAATCGATATTGTGATCGCCATCTGTGAGACGAATATTTTTCACTTTTGTTCCTGCTTTCAATGGTTTTGAGAAGCCCTTCACTGGAAGGTCTTTTACAATAACTATGTTATCACCATCTTCAAGTACGTTCCCATTGGCATCTTTTATAAGAAGTTCGTTATTTTCTGCCTCGTTTTCTTCTGGTTTATTTTCTTCGATATTCCACTCAAAACTACATTCCGGACAGTTGTATAAACCTTGCCCTACGGAGTAACCATAAGGTGATTTACAATTTGGGCATTCTTTCATTTCTTCTGACATCATGATTTTGAAATATTATTTTAAGCTCAAAAATGCGATAAACCTTTTACTTCTTAGGCATTGATTAGTTTTTATTCTAGTCTAAAAAGAAGTCGAGTACACTGCTCTACCATGGTGAGGTTGCTCGTCCCTGTAATTGTTGATTGGCATCAGATATTTTAATAATTCTACTTGCTCAAGCGAAACTTCTATAGCTTGCTTGAACACAATCCAGGTCACTTTTTCGGAGCAAGGCGGCGTGGTGAGCGAACCCTGATAGGAAAAATAGCCCCTGTTCTGTGGCAGATTTTGAGAAATATCAAAAGGGCGTTGTATCAATTTCATTTCTCTTTTTTGAATAGGAAGGTAACTTTCTAAAAGTTCAAAAGGTTTGCTGTTATTTCCTTCCTTAGCCATCACTGAAAGCACGACAAATTCTTTTGATTCATTTTGGTGAACCAAATGAATTTCCAGAGGATAGCGAACACCTTCAATAAGATGTTCTGCTGGTTCGTGAAAATGAAATTGTTTGAGATGAAAAGTATCCTCTTTATGAATCAAAAAATCACCTCTTTCAAAGTCATACTGAATGGAATGCCCATTATTGGCAACATCATGGAGTATTGTTTTTTCTGAATAATGCAAATCTATAGGCTCAAGGTCCTCTGCAACTTTATAATTTACAAGGTTAATTGGCGATTGGAAATTTCCATTACAATGGGTCTCACCTTCCAGCTCCGCCCAATGCTCCGGACCTGTTTCACCCTCATAACTCCAGTGATTTGATTTATCATTGGTTTCAACCTTTTCTTTTTTAGGTTGATCTTGACAACTTAAAACCAAAACAAGAACAGAAATAGATATAAGAAGTCTATTCATTTTTAGAAAAATTGATGCTCCACATCCCTCTAACTTCGTTCACCCCGTACCCAATAGCCTTATCTTGTGGATACAGCTCTTTGATTTTATCGTAAGTTTCTCTTTCGATTTCCTGACCTGGCGTCCCGTGGCATTTTAAACACATATCATTGGTGACTATAGGATAATAAAAATTTACATTTTCACCTTCTTCTACCACCATAGGTTCCGGTTCTTCCCCATTTTCTAATATCTGCTTGTAAAGCGAAATATATTCCAACTCTACCTCGTTGGCTTTATTTTTTGGATTTCTAAACTTATCGGAGACTCGCTTTATAATCGCGTTGTGTTTGGTTGCCATAGAATCGGTAAGTGGCATCGCCTGGACATTACAAAATGATAAGGCATGCAGGACGCCTTCTTTTTGTATAGCTCCCATCAGGTTTTTACCCAAAGTTTGCTTAGTAGATTTGGCATAAGACATACCGATTTCCGCATAGCTTTGCTCCGGTTCAGCCAAGCTCCCTACAGATTTCCCTTTTTGCTTGTATCCTTTACCATGATTCTTTTTCCAATGCTCTTGAAACCATTCCGGCTTTTCAATTTCATAATCGTACATAAATGCGGCGATAGCTTCAATATCTTTTTGCTGGTAAGGCTGGTAAGGCATCAATCCGAAACGCTTGACCGCTCCTTTTAGTTTTGCTTTTTCATGGGTGGGTTTTTCAACAAAATTCCATAAATCAGCAATAAATTCTTCTTTGGAATCCGCATCGCGGGTATATCTCGCTTTCAAAGCAATCATTGGTGGAGCAATCATGGATTTTTCAGCGGCTTTGGGACTGTGGCAGAGGTAGCATTTGTTCTGCATCAGGGTTTTACCTCTTGCTGCTATTTCTTCTGAATTTAATTCCGTTGACTTTAGTTTGATGTAATTATCATCCTCTTTTTGAGTTGACTTTTTGCAGGATGTCAGGCTCACGGCTATAACTAAAGCGATTAAGGTCCATTTCATGATATTCAAATTTAATAAAGCAATTTAGGCAGAGTCTATATATTGAATGGTAACTAAAGTTACAAGAAAGAATTTAGGTAATAGGCAACAGGCTTTTTAGAGAATTGAGAATTATGATTTTTTTATCCGTGAGTCGTGAGTCGTGAGTCGTGAGTCGTGAGTCGTGAGTCGAAAATTAAAAAAGGAATTTTGAAATTACAAGTTTGAAATACCCCAGATCCCGATAATATTGAAAAGCGGGAATAGCTCCAAACAAAAAAAGCGAAGGCTTACACCTTCGCTTTTAACAATCATTAAAACTTAAAACACTAATTAAAATTGCTTTTTGGCCAGATACCAAGTTGTTTTTTCAATAGAGTCATCTGCTACTCTTTCTTCGTAAGCCTTTAATGTTTTTGGTGGTGGCACTATTGCTTTTTCACCTTTTTTCCAGTCTAGTGGGCAAGCTGCACCATGCTCATCTGAGAATTGAAGAGCTTCCAAACATCTTAAAATTTCGTCCATGTTTCTACCAACATTTAGCGGGTAATACATGATCAATCTTATTTTTTTACTTGGATCGATAAAGAATACAGCTCTTACGGCTGCAGTTTCACTTTCGTTAGGCTGCAACATTCCGTACAGCTTGGATACCTTCATATCGATATCTGCGATAATTGGAAAGTCCATATAGACTCCCGTGTTTTGTTTTACACTGTCTACCCAACCAATGTGCGAGTGAATAGAGTCGATGCTCAATCCTAAAAGCTCAGTGTTAAGAGCTTCAAATTCTTTTTTCCTTACCGCAAAACCACTCATTTCAGTAGTACATACAGGCGTAAAATCTGCTGGGTGAGAAAACATTACCGTCCATTTGTCTGGAGCAAACTCAGACATTTTCATATTACCTGTAGTCGTTACCGCTTCAAAATCTGGAGCTTGATCTCCGATTCTTGGCATCTGAATTGGTTGTTCTGTTTTGTTTATTTCTTTTAAATCTTCCATAGTTAATTTGTTTTTTTATGATGGCACAAATATAAGTTTAAACTATAGTTTTTAAAGTAACGATAGTTACACAGAATAGTATAATGTGGAAATAATTAAAAAAAACTGATTTTATTGAAGTAGAACCTGAAACATCCTGAGTGGTCTTCAAATCAAGAATAAGGCTTAGGGAATGTTTTAAAACTTACTAAAGTAGTTGTTTGCTGAAGGCAAATCAAGCGTCTTAAACACCTTGATTAGGTTGAATAAAGAAATATTGTATACCATTACTAAGTTTAAAATTTGCTTTTTATAAAATCTTTAATTTTTAAAAACAAATCATCTACACACAGTGAATAAACTTTTCAGTAACTCCCGCAGATTTGATTTTACTTTTTGAACAAAACAATTCAGCAACGAATTACTTTTCATAAGAAACAAAAGCAAAACGTTTACCATCTGGCGACCAGGAGGGTACGTTTAGGCTTCCTTGTCCGCCGGTAAATTCGCATAAAGTAGTGATCGCTTGTGTTTTCAAATCGAAAAGTCTTAAGGCTACTCTTTTCAGTGGTGGGTGGGCATCGCCCTGATCTTTGAGATAAGATAAAAACACAAAACAAGAACCGTCTGGAGACGGGTGCGGAAACCAGTTAGAGTATGCATCTTGAGTAAGTTGTGTTTTTTCGCTACCGTCAACCTTCATCCTCCAGATCTCCATACTCCCCGATTGTATGGAGTTGTAGTAAATATAATGGCCGTCGTGTGAATAATCTGGACCATCGTCAAGCCATTCTCCATCTGTAAGTCGGCTCTCTTCACAACCAGAAATATCAATGCTATAAATATCAAACCCCTCATCACGTTTGGCTGTATAGACCAGAGTTTTCCCGTCTGGGGACCAGCCGTGCCAAAAGGAAGACTCCTTGGGCGTGATCAATTCTGGAGTGCCACCAGAGGCTGGGAGTCTATAAATTTTGGAAGTGAGCCAGTGTTCTTTATCCTTTGGTGGGACTGCATCATCAGAGCTGATTACTATCTGTTTGCCGTCTGGTGAAATACCATGGTCATTATTCAGGTTTTTGACAAAACTTGTATCTAAATCTGTTTTTGCTTTAGTTTTCAAATTCAATTTAAAAAGTTTCCCATCACTATTCAGAAGAAGATACTCATCATCTCGACTCCAGTTGGGCGCCTCAAAATGACCGGTTTCAGTATAGATTACTTCCCTTTGGTGAGTGTCGAGATTATAAGTTTCTAATATGGATTTCATTTTAAAATAATTTAAAGGCATGTCTATATGCGAAGACTTAGAATTAGAAAGCCTTACTTCATATTAATCCTCATCTGACTTTTTCAATTGATTATACCCAGTGACTCCTGTAGCAATAGATAGAAATAACATAATGGGGACGGCGACTTTCCAAAGGGGACAAGAAAAATAGGCGCCGACCATTAGACCTAAAAATAATCCGCTTGCCCAAAATAAAACCATATGTTGCTTGATCATAAGTTTTTTTTTAAAGATATAATTTTTAAAAATTTTAAAATGGTTTTTATAAAATTTGAAAGCTTTACAGGCTTTCCTTTAAGAAGGAATGCAGTCCATCAAAACCTTAATTATAGGTATTCACTTAAGGAGTATTGATTTCTGCAAATGGTTTCTTTTGCTTAACTTTTACATCGAGTTCAAGTCCTCATTTAAATGGAAAATGTAATTGTAGAACGCGTTGCCGATTTTCTGAAGCTATATCCGCCCTTTCAGGATTTGAGTTCAGAAGATTTATACCTTTTGGCTACAAAAGTAAGAGTTCATTACATACCTAAAAGGAATTACGTGTTTAAGCAAGGAGATCCTGCACACAAGGAATTTTATGTGGTGCAGCAAGGAGCAGTTGGATTACGGTCAAAAGAGATGAGCTCATCCAACTGGATAGATATATGTGACGAAGGTGATATCCTGGGCTTACGACCATTGTTTGCAGATCAGACCTACGCTATGGAGGCCATGGCAAAAGAGGAATGTGTGTTGTATGCCATTCCTTTTGAAGCTTTTAAAGAGTTATTACTGAATAACAAAATGGTGATGGATTTTCTTCTGGAAAGCTTTGCTTCCAATACCAGGAACCCAAAAGCTTCAGAATCTAAAGGCAAACTACTCTCCAGCAATTACAATTCAAGCGAAGAGGCAAATTCAGAATTGGATTTTTTTCAACAGGCATTTTACACCAAAAATCCTATATGCCTCACTCCTACTAAAACCGTCCAGGAAGCCGCTTATATCATGAATAAGCACAAAATTAGCTCGCTCATTATTGAAGAGAATAAGCTCCCGATTGGTATCGTGACCGATAAGGATATTCGTCGTTGGGTCGCCAATGGTAGCATGAATAGTGAAGACAAATTAAGTACGATCATGTCCTCTCCTGTAAAATGCGTTCCTCCGCATGTCCATTTAGCCGATGTGCAGGGCTTGCTCTTACAGCATAAAATCGGCCATTTGTGTGTCACCAAAGACGGGTCTCAAGACTCTGAAATTGTGGGAATTTTATCTGAACATGACATTGTTACGGCGCAAGCCAATAATCCTATTGCACTTCTGAAGCAAATTGAACGGGTGAATCAAAAAGAGGATTTGACCAGAATTCGTAAATCTCTGAGTAGTCTTTTAAAGGCCTACCTCAACACGGGCTTACCGATGCCTTACGTTATGAAAGTAAGCCGATTGATCACGCAAGCTTTGATGCATCGGGTTATTGAATTAAGCCTAGAAAAAATAGGTGTTTCTCCAGTCAAATTTTCCTGGCTGGGAATTGGGAGCCAAGGCCGCGGCGAACAATTATTACTGACAGATCAGGATCATGCGCTGGTTTTTGAAGACGTTCCCGATGAAAAATTTGAAAGTACCCAGGCTTACTTTTTGAAATTGGCTGAAGAAATTAGCCGTATTATCAATGAACTAGGCTATGAGTTTTGCCCGGCAGACATGATGGCCAGCAATCCAGAATATTGTTTGAGTCTGAGTCAATGGAAACAAAAGTTTTCAAATTGGATAGAAGAACCTTCATCTGAAAGCATCATGATGTGTAATATCTTTTTTGATTACGCCAAAGTGTATGGTGAAGATGAACTTTCGAAACAACTGAGTGAACATATTTTCAGAAAATTGAAGGGCAATCAACGTTTTTTCGCTTATTTAGGTGAAGATGCGGTGAAAAATCCACCGCCTCTAGGGTTCTTCAGACAATTTATAATTGAAGACGATGGCAGGCATAAAGATGAATTTGATGTCAAAGCCAGAGCCATACAGCCCTTGGTGGAGGCAGCAAGGGTTTTAATTTTATCTGAAGGTATAGAAGGTAAAAACAATACGATTGAACGTTTTGAAAAATTGATAGAGCTCGAACCTCAAAATGAAGACATCTACGCAGGATGTATCAAAAGCTTTCATGTCTTATCCAGGTTTAGAGCTGTCGAAGGCTTTAAACAAAATTCCTCAGGCAGGTATTTGGAACTGTCCACATTGAGCAAGAGTGACAAAATGAAGCTGAAGCGTTCTTTTAAACCCATAAAAGACATTCAACGCTTATTAAAAAACCGATTTCAACTCACTTATTTTCTCTAATGGGCTGGTTTAAAGACTTATTTAAAAAGAAAGAAGATTATCCTGAGTTTTGGCAAGCTTATGCAGCAGAATTTAAACAATCTGATCTTAGCCGAGTGATTGTTTTAGATTGCGAAACAACAGGGCTCAACCCAGTGGAAGATAAAATTCTATCAATTGGAGCAGTCGCTTTACATGATAACGTGATACATGTAGAAAATCATTTTTCTGTGTTTCTCCATCAAAAACTAAATAAACCTGAAAGTATTGCAGTCCATGGCATCGTAAAAAATAAGATGCAGCCCTTAACTTCTGAAAGCGATGCCATCAAGCAATTACTGAAATTCCTGGGCAATTCTAAAATCCTGGGGCATCACATTCAGTTTGACATTCAAATGATTAATACGGCCCTTGCAACTATGGGATTGCCTAAATTGAAAAACCAGGTAGCAGATACTAATGATTTATATTCAAAATTTAAAGGAGTTGATCAATCGATGCACAAAAGTTTAGATGAATTGTGCGATGAATTCAAGATCCCCAAGAAGGACAGGCATACTGCTCTAGGCGATGCATTTTTGACTGCGCAGGTCTATCAACGTTTAGTGATTTCAGTTTAACTTTCAAATTTAGTCTCACTTTGTAATAAAGGATTAAAATTCAAAAAAGATCATTTCTTATTACTAAGTGCCTTAAGATCGGATAGGATGTCCTGATGAATTTTTAAATCCTTGTCATCAAAAAGCACAAATCGTATGGTCTTGACCGCATTCAATTCGGGAATCACATCCGAAATCGTTTCAGAGGTAATTTTGGTGGCCTCTTTTGTAGGAAACCCAAAAGCAGCAGTCGATATCGCTGGAAAGGCGACGTAATTAATTTTTTTATCCTCTGCAATTTGCAAAGCCTTACGATAACAATTTGCTAAAAGCTGGTCTTCAGGTTGGTCTCTGCCGTAAACCAGGCCTAAACAATGAATGTCACAGTCGTTCGGCAATTGATGTCCTCCTGTAATTACTGCCTCACCGGGTTGTATTGGGACCAATGGTCTACATTCCTTCTCGAGACATGGACCCACCAGCTTTATATAGAGCACCTGCCACTCCACTGCTAATTATCAATTCTGCATTTGCTGCTTTAACAATAGCGAACACATCAGCTTGGGAGGCAACGTCTCCTTTTACACACTCTATTGTCATTCTTAAAATTGCTTTTTCCATACTCACCTATTCTATTTTGAAGTTTTCTTCAACTAATTTTCTTCTGAAGGCTTATCGTTTTCATAACCTATCAAAATCCCTAGGGGTTCTAATCCTGGAGTATGATCAAAAATTATTTTCATAATAGCAAACAGAGGAACAAATAACACCAAACCTGCAAATCCCCAAATCGCACCGCCCAGTACAATTGCTATAATCACAAACAGAGGACTTTGTTTGATCTCAGAACCTATAATAATCGGCTCAAGTACATAACTTTCTATCAGTTGTATCACCAGCACTATGGCTGCAAATGAAATAATCTCTGCAGAACTATCACTAAATACAACCATAAATAGTACCGGGAGTAATCCACTCACAAAAGGTCCGATGTAAGGAACAATTGTAATAAGAACGCCAAAAATGATGAGTAGTGCTGAATATTCCAAGTCATAAGCGAGGAATGTAATGGTATACATTATCGCCAAAGCTATCATCACCTGCACTCTACCCCATAAATACCTATTGGCTACAGTTTTTGATTCATTGATAATTTTTTCTGCGTTACTGTTATTATGACTAGAAGCATACTTCATGAAAAAATTGAAAAATTGATCTCGATACAAAAGGAATAAAAACACATATATCAACATGACGAGAAAATCCATCAGGATATCAACAAAATTATTGAACAAATTGGATAAATGTTTTTGTAACTCCTGGATCATCCCAAAAATTCGATCCTTAAAAACCTCTTCCTGCTGCTCCAGAGTAATGCCTGTTAACTGTACAACCTGCTCACGTAAATTATCAATAAAGCCTAATATATCTTCTTTTCTCTCTAGAAGATCACTCACGAAAATGCTGAATTGTCTAATCAATAAAAAGAAGAGTCCTCCAACTACCAAGAATAAAATAAACGTGCTGACAAAAGATGAAAGCATTCTCCCAAATTTAAATTTATTCTCAAAAACAGAGCTTATGGGGAGAACTAAAGTGGTGAAGAATATTCCAAATGTAAGTGGAATTAAAAATGAAGAGCCATAGTATAACCCTACGATTAAAAGAAAACAAAAGAATAAAACACTATTAATTTTTTGAAGTTTACTGCTTGAGGCCATTATCCAATTTTTGAATACATAAAACTAAAAAATGGCAGGCAACCCATGTTTTTAATCACATTATGACTACCTGTCATTTAAAATTTGATTTTAAAATGAATTAGTATCTATACACCGCATTTACAGTTTTATGATGCTCATCTGGCATATCCTCTTTTTCCATAATAAAAATGGTGCCTCCTTTTTCAAAAACTTTTATCGCGATAAGGTTAAGCAATGAGATGTTATTGTCTGTCAGGTCTTCTTGAATACTTGCTTCTTGGCTAGTATTGTCATAATGACCAAAGATTTCAGCTCCATTTTGCACAAATAAACTGTCAATTCTTCCTTCTATAGCAGACCTTATAATTGCATTTGTATCTGCGGAAGCCTTGCCAGTTCCAATATATTCTGAATATAGATTCAATTTATCCTCACGAGCTTTTTCAAAATGAGGCTGAAGTAGACTCCAGGCTTCTTCATGAAGTTGATCGATGTCTTTGTCCTCTGGATTTCCTGACACATGCTCATCGTGAAGGTTTTGGTATGTATTTACATCCTTGTAGATAGGAAATTGGAAATCCTGACAAGCCATTACAAATGGCGGCTTTTGGTCGTCATGAAGCATGGTCATAATACCGTCGTTCACCGCTCTAAAGTAACGTTTCATTTCATTTAATTCCTCAGCTTTTCCCTCTCCGGCTCCATGGTACATTCCAGATTTGCTGTCACCTTGTTGCCCAGACCGAAACTGAAGATTTTTCTGTTCAAAATCATACCCAACAACATCTTCTAATCTTGATGGGACATCTTCGGGAGTAATGACTTCTGTCATGGAGTAACGAGTTCCTTCATAGAATTTTACCATGTCATTTTTAAGCGATAAAAGGTAAAACAGGCCATCACCATTAAAAAGTGGCATCAGTGATTTGAGGTAAAACTCATCGGATACATAATTAAACTCTTTGAAATAAACAGGAACCGTGTAGGTTTTGAAGGTGTTTTCTGAAAGAAAAATAGCCAGTCCATCTGACTGATGTCTCCAAAATTCACTATCATTTACAAGGTCATATACAGGCTTAACTAATCCTTCAATTTCTTTATCACTTAAACCTCGCTTTTCTAACTTTGCTTTTGCATTTTTAAGCTGAGTTTTGAGTCTGATTTTATCTTGTCCATCCAAAGTTTCTGCACCAGCGCGATGAGTTGGTATATAAATAGAAACATAATTTGGACTTTGTTCGTTTGCTAATTTTAGAACTTCTTGTTTTGTTATCATTGCCATATTAGTAGGTTTTATAGTAATTAATAAAAATTGATCTTGTGATTATCGACAATTTCAAACTATGAAATACATAGTCCTTCCAATTATATTTAAGAATAATTTAAAGATAATTGAATGAATTAAGATTCTAAAATTTATGCTTATTAAATTTTTAGAGAATTCAACACAAAGTTTTACAAGTTTTTTTTGGTTTTGATTGGGGATGGGTTTGGATAGATCACTCGGAGCTAGTCTTTTGGTAATCTGATTGGGAACATGAAGGATTCTAAATAAGGGAAGCTTAGGATTATGTAAACTTCTTCAAAAATCAAAGTGTTTAAGGAAATAATTATTTTAACTAAAACACTACAATACAAAAAAAACTACATTCATGATGTAAAGGTTGATTTTACATCATCAATGTAGTTTTTGTAATAATTTCAATTATATCTTACTAGCTTGGTCTTCCTACTTCAGTAGCCTGAGAAATCTCATTTAGCTTTCCTGTGTGACAGTCATAAATATAACCATAAATAGCAATATCATTGGGAACCATTGAATTTTCCCTTATACGTTTGACGTCCTCAATAACACTTTTTTCGTTGTCGCTTATGGTTAACCAATTTATAAATCGTCCTTCATTGGTTCCGTCTTCAGCACCCGTATCATGCCAGCCGTTCTCATCAACTGTTGCTGGTTTTAGACTTTGAGAGAGTAAATCACCCATAATCTCGTTCGTAAACGTTAACATACCACAATCCGTGTGATGAATAACAAACCACTCACGAGTCCCCAGTAACTTATAGGATATAACCAATGAGCGAATTGCATCATCTGTTGCTCTTCCTCCTGCATTGCGAATTACGTGTGCATCACCTTCAGCGAGTCCAGCATATTTTGCAGGATCAAGACGTGCATCCATACATGTAAGAATAGAAAACTTTCTTCCTGGAGGCATAGGAATATTTGCTTTATCTCCAAAATTATTTGCATATTCCATATTAGCCTTGACGACTTCATTCACTACTTTACTCTTTGTTTCATTACTCATATCTAATATTTTTTATTTGGGGTCTAATTTATGGAACAAATCATTTCATCGACTTTAGAGCGTTAAGAAATAAGTTATTGTTCCCATTTGTTTATCTGAAAACTCTCAAGGTGATTTTAAAGTTTCAGTTGTCTATTTCAAGCTTTAGTTCAGTTGATTTTTTTGTAGCGTGCAAGTACTCGATAAATTCCATTTTTATATTGTGCCAGACACACTTCCTCATTATCAATAACTTCCTTATCGGTCACACAGTGTATTCTGCCATTTTTTCTGGTAAAGTTCCAATGGTCTGATACTCTATAACTCCCCTCGGGTTTAAAACTCCAATCGATTTGATCACTGGAATAAAACGATTCGCTGTAGGGTGATTTGGTAATCACATACCAACTTTTCATCCTTTTCTTAATTTCTTCTGGAATGTTATAGTTGTCTAAATCAATAATATTTAGATAAATTTCTCTTTTAAAAGGCATTAAGATTCAATGAATAATGAAATCGAATTATTGAAATTATTGGTTATATGTTCTTTACTGATTTTTCTGCATGCTCCTTTGATAAGAAGCTTTTTAGGTAGAGGTTATAAAAATTATCTTTTGAAAACGTTGCTGGTATTTTCTTTTCATCTACGTGACCAATGATTTCGTTAAAGTCATTTGTGAGTAGTAGCAATTGATTTCCAGTTCTTAGATGATCGGCTTCATATTCAAAAGTCCACCACAGCCCCTTATCCTTATTTAAAGATTCTTTGTACGTGATTAGGTAATTTAGTAAATCATCATGGCTATAATGAAAATCATTAAAAGATCGATTTTCATCTTGAATCTTTAGTTTTACCAGCATAGTTTGAAAATTTATTTTCTGTTACAGTATAATATTGAAAATAATTGCGGTAAAGACTTATTAGGGTTTAAAAATTAAAGTACTTTTTTATAAGTTTCAACGGATAACCGATTTAGTAGCTGATATTGAATTTTTTAAAATTAATATCCGTTTGGGTTTAGAAAATCACATTTTAGTTAATAGTCAATTCGCTCTGATACTTTTAATTGTTTTTAGCTTTATTTTTGATCACAACTATGCCTATAAATTGGACTAAACGCATTAAGCCTATTTGTTTTATTTAAAAACGAAATTGATTACAATTCCGTAAATTTTAAAAGTTATTTCTTACCTCTGTAGGCTAAAGAAATCCTATTGTGCTCTATAAGCAACTGTTCGTCTCCCTTATAGCTTTTTAATAAATGAATGACGTGGTCGAATTGTTCTTCACTTATGTTTTTATAGGCTGGGGCCGGTACGACATCTTTCCATTTAGCTTGCATAGTGTTGTCCAAAGCAATACGCCAATAACAATGATTATCAAAATTCAAATGTCTGTGAATTTTTGGTAACTCATTTCCTAGACTAAAATATAATTTTCTCTTTCCTGTATCCATAGCTAATTCTTATTCTAAAAGAAGCAAAATAATTTAATGCACGGATTTAGATCATTAAACAATTGAAATTAATTTCCTCAATTTTTGATAAGACATAGACTTTCGAAAATTTCGTTTTCGTTTTCGTTTTCGTTTCAGTGAACGTTGTACATTTATCTTAAATAAAATACTTAATCGTGTAGTGTCTAAATTATTTTTAGTTTGATTCACAACTTAGTCTGTATTATTTTAAGTAATTAATCAAAAAAAAATCCAAACTCAATATTTTATTAACGTTTATTTTATATTGCTCAACTAAAAAATATTAATTAAGTTAATCTATAAAATGACTTATAAAATTTCAATCCTCCTTTTATTTTCTTTCTTTTTCACTAGTGCACAAAAAGATTTTAAATCAGGCTATTTCATTGCTGATGGAATAAAAACAGATTGTTTAATTGAAAATAAATTTTGGAATTCTAGTCCCGATGAGTTTGTTTACAAACTCGATAAAGATAGTCCTACCAAAACACGAAATAAATTCAACACCAGTGAATTTGGCTTAAATGGTTATTTTAAATTTATAAGTGCTGATTTAGATATTGATGAAAGTAAATGGGAAACTGATAATTTAGACTACAATAGAGAACCTGAGTTTGAAAAGAAAAGGGTCTTCTTAAGATTAATTATTGATAGTGAAGTCAAATTTTATAATTACACAAGAGGCAAAAATATAAAACGCTATTTCTATCAAATTGGAAATTCTGATATTGAGCAATTAGTTTACAAGAAATATTTAATAAGAGATAAAAACAAACAAATAGGAGAAAATGATGCCTATAAACAATGGTTGTTTAATAATTTAAAGTGTGAAGATCAGTCTCTAAATGATGTCGAGAAATTGAAATATAATGAAACTAGTCTTAAAAAATATTTTATAGAATATAATGAGTGTATAGGAGCAGAAATTAAGTTCATTGATAAAAAACAAAAAGTAGATTTTTTAAAATATCTTGATTTTAGTTTTTCTCTAAAAGGAGGAGTTGAATTTGGCTCAACCAAGGTTGTAAATGCGTTGAGAGAAAACCTAAACACTGATTTAGGCAGCAGTGAAGCTTTTCGTTATGGGGTGGAAGCAGAATTCTATTTGCCATTTTTGAAAAAGCAATTTTCTTTTTACTCTGATCCGAGTTATCGCTCAATTTCTATCTCACTATCTATTCCTGATGAAAGATTGACTGGAAATCTTAAGAATGTCAACTATAATTACAGCTCATTTGAAATACCACTTGGCATTAGATATTATTATTACTTCAATGAGGCTACACAACTATTTCTAAATTATGCATACGTATTTGATAATGTGGGTGATGATTCTTCTGTAGAATTCAGTAGAGCTGATGGAACAAGCCTGGGAGGTTTTAGTAATTTGAAAACAAATGAAAGTCAATATTTCGGTGTAGGTTTAAGAGCTTTCGATCGCTTTAGTGGTGAATTGAGATTCTATACCAACAAGGACATAGGACCAAATATTGAGTATTCAAATTCAATTACCCTAGTGGTTGGATATAAAGTTTTTTAGGTAGTGAATCCAGTTGCATTACACGATACAAATACAACTGAAGATTTTAAAAAGTCATGGTATCTAGAACATAAAAACACTCAAGCAAGCAACTTTTTTCTTTAAAAAAGAACCCACTTCGTGCATCCCAAAGCGTTCTGCTTTGAAAATCAAAACACCCCATTTAAAACTTCAAGCAAGCTTGGTCTTAAATTAAGAACAGACACGGTTCTCAATTAATAGTAATACGTAAGGATTCACTTCGTGCATCCCAAAGCGTTCCGCTTTGAAAATCAAAACACCTTATTTAAAATTTCAAGCAAGCTTGATTTTAAATAAGGTGTTTCTATTTATTCGTGACCGCGGAGGGATTCAAACCCCCAACCCTCAGAGCCGAAATCTGATGCGCTATTCAGTTGCGCCACGCGGCCTCAAATTCCCGCGAAAGCGGAAATATATTTACATTGCAAAATTACAATACTAATCTATCTTAAGACAAGTTCTCTTTTACAATTTTAGAAATAGTTTTGCCATCAGCTCTACCGGCAAGCTTTTGCGTAGCCAAGCCCATCACTTTTCCCATGTCTTTCATCGAGTCGGCGCCGGTTTCAGCAATAATAGCTTTTACCTCCTTCCCCACTTCCTCTTCACTCAATTGTGCTGGTAGAAATTGTTCGATGATTTTAGCCTCTTCCAATTCTGCATCAGCCAGATCTTTACGGTCCTGCTCCAGATACAAGTCAGCACTATCTTTTCTTTGTTTTACCAGTTTTTGAACCAACTTCAACTCATCCGCTTCACTCATGTCTTCCTTATTGGATGAGGCGGTTTTAGCCTTCAAAATTTCACTTTTTATAGATCTTAAAGAAGCTAAAGCAACAGAATCTTTTGCTTTCATCGCTTCTTTCATTTTAGTCATTACTTCTTGTTCCAGTGCCATTATCTATTTTTTGGCTAAGATAATTAATAATCTTTCAAAATCAATTGAAAGCCCTACTTTCAATGTAACCAAAGTTACTGCCTCAGCTTTAGTTGCGTTCTACATTTGTATTTTAAAAAAGGAAATTTACCTCATGGAAATAATAGAGATATTAGGTTTTTTTGGAGCACTCATCATAGGAATAGTTCTTGGGCTCATAGGAGGCGGAGGCTCAATTCTTACAGTTCCAGTGTTGGTGTATTTACTCATGGAAGATCCGGTCACAGCAACCGCCTATTCGCTTTTTGTCGTGGGTACAGCAAGTTTGGTGGGCGCCGTGCGCAATATGCAAAAGGGTCTGGTGGACATCAAAACAGCCACCGTATTTGCCATTCCGGCGTTTATTGCCGTTTATGCGACACGAAAATATGCAGTTCCCGCCATTCCTGACTCCCTTTTTACCGTTGCCGACTTCGAAGTGACCAAAGACGTAGGCATCATGCTGTTTTTCGCACTGATTATGCTTTTGGCCTCTTATTCCATGATCAAAAACAAAAAAGAAGAACTGAACGATATAGAAGTGGAGGTCAAATACAATTATCCTCTCATCATAGTCGAAGGAATTGTCGTTGGATTCCTTACGGGAATTGTAGGCGCTGGAGGAGGATTTCTTATCATTCCAGCTTTGGTGTTGCTTGCCAAACTCCCTATGAAAAAAGCTGTGGCGACCTCATTGCTTATTATCGCCGTCAAGTCCTTAATTGGGTTCTTGGGCGACGTCCAAAATATAGATATTGAGTGGTCCTTCCTGGGAATTTTCACCGGACTCTCCGTCGTCGGTATTTTTCTAGGCATCTGGCTCAACAAATTTATCGACGGCAAAAAGCTTAAAAAAGGCTTTGGCTGGTTCGTCCTCCTCATGGGCATCTACATTGTTTACAAAGAGTTCACCGCTTAAATCAGAATAATCTTCAGGAGCTATTCCCGCTATCCGTTTCAAGTCCAGCTGCATCTGCTGGCAAAAACTAGAAAGACTCAAAGAGCTCATAAAATCGCTTTTGGTCTTGAGTTTTTCAGCGCACCTGCACCTTGGGCTTTTCACTTCTATCGGGGCTAAGGTGGTTTTAATTTAGAATTTGAGATTTAAGATTTGTAATGTCATTCTAATTCACCTTTTAAAACCAAATTTCACGACTCAATCAAGTTATAATTTCACTCTCTCGGCGATATTCAAATTTCTCAAAGATTCATACCAAAGGGTGTTATCCACAATTTCAACTGCATTCCCTCACGGTTTTGGAGATAACTTTCATAAAACTTTTATATCATCTCTTGTCATTAATCATAAGAATTCGCTAGTTTAGCTATCAAATAACTAGCGAATCTTACTAAAATCTGTTTTTATCACGTTTCTAAGATGGGATAATGATTGGTTTGGTAATCATATAACCCGTTGCATTTAATTGAGACGCCTTTTTGGAACGGATGTAGTTCTGAAGTTAAAAAAGGATGATATGGGCACGCTGGTGCTCAAGTCTTTTGCGATTAGCATCGTGAAAATGTATTTTCAAACGTTGATAACGTCCTAAAGACTTGATGAAGTTAGCGAATAAAATTGACAAAGTCAAGTGAGCTAACTCAATATCAGTCATATACAGTTCAGAACTAGGGCTCTTGGTACTCTCCTTATACCAGCATAAAGATAATACCAAGAGCGCATCCGGTGTCTTTTATTGGCAGGCGAACGGGAAAGCGTCTCAACTCCGTTACTCTAGCGCTATTGAAACATACACTCCCAAAAGGATAGCGAGAGCAACTAAACACAACTGGCGAATATAACCCATACCTCCTCCGGCATGTTTTAATAAACTATTACAATTGGAAGAATTGTAGTAGTTTTACATTAAGGTCTTGACTCGGTACGGGTCATATCCGCTTTACGTTGTGTTTCATACTAAAAAAAAATAAATGCAATATGATAACTTAACAAAAGAAGAATTACTAATTGAAATTGATAATAAGTCAAAAGCAATTATTAATATGGGAAAACAATTAAAAGCCATTACTCCCAAACTAGAAACATTTGATATTTATTTAATAGCTTCTCTTAATAGAACAGTTAACATTTCCAAAGCATATACAAGTCTAATTAGAGATAATAATTTTATCGCTGCCACCCCATTAGTTAGAATAAATATTGACACATTATTAAGATTGTATGCATCAATTATTTCGGCATACGATAAAAATACATTTGCATCAAAAGTAATGAATGGTGAATTGATAAATAAAATGAAACTTGGGACGACTAAGCAAAAGCTGAGTGATGTAACTCTTTATACTGAAATGTCTAAAATTGAAAAAATGGAATGGGTTACTAAAATATATAAAGCAGGTAATTCATTTGTCCATTTAGAAAAATCTCATATTTTTTCATCTTTGAAAGTTATCGATAAAAAAGAAAAACTTATTAATATGTCGATAGGTTTTCACGATTCATTTATTCCTGAGAGCGAAAAAATTGGGTCAGCATATTGGATGAATAAAACCATTGACTCAATCATAGAGCAAGCACAAATTTGGATGTATGAAAAGTCTCAAAAAACAGGCTTTGACATTGAAAAATTGAACGACATATAAACTGTCTAAAAGAAAGTACGAAAACACAACACCGCATATAGCAAATGGCTAGGGTTTAGGCTAAACCGAAAATTATTGTATTTTTAAAAAAATTAGTCCTTAACTATAACGCTTGTTTGCAAATCATCGCCAAAAGCTATATGCGCGGACCGTTCTAGCCCCTTTTAAGAAAATGAAAGAAATACAGATAAAAAAATATGTTTTATACTTATTCGGCATATCAATTTTGGCCTTTATTCTAAATAAGTTGTACATCAGAAATTGGATTTTAGAAAACGATATGCCTGAATTCATTAAAATCGTAACATTCTCAATTCCAAATTTGATAGAAGCGATAATTGTAACGCTTATTTCAACAGGAATACTTTTGCAAATGCGTCAACATTTCAGTAAGAAATTCGGTTCAATGAAAATAAAACATGTCCATATACTTGCATCAAGTGTTACAACTATTTATGTTATATCTCAAGAACTGAAATTCCACAACTTAGGTGGAAATAACGTCTATGATCCTTACGACTTAATAGCCTCATTCATAGGATTGATTGGTACATTTGGACTAATACGATTATTTGGATTTGCTGACAAGACAGGAATTGATACAAGAGATTAAACGAGGAAAAATGAAAACGTGTGGCAACATCTAGTATGGACAACAGCTACTATGAGCTAAAACCAAAGTTTTGAAATATTTAGAAACGTATAAGAGAAACCGAAAATTAAGCTAGTACTATGAATCTACTAGCCAAAGTAGCGGAACATTGTGGAAAATTAGGAGTAATTGAAAAAGCTTAACTTAGAATGATTAAATAAATCTAAAACAGATAATTATGAAAACATTTAAACTGATTTTCGCTGCATTTTTAATGTGTGTTACAATAATTAGTTGTTCAACGGCAAAACAATCTTCAGACTTTAATATAGATTATAAATTAGAAAAGGTTGTCTTTGACGTTAAAGATAATAGAGTTAAACAATTATTGGAACGTCAAAAAAATAAAACTGAGTTTAAAAAGGGACAATCTCTAAAAAAATCCACTTTTACTAAAGAAAGATCAAGGATTGTAAAACTAATCCGTGAAAATCACAATTCAAATTTTTCAGTAAATAAAATTCGCTTTGAAATTGACACCACTCTAGCGGATAATAAATTTTCTGTTGTTGCAATAGTTCAAGAATGATATGGGCTAAAGCTTTTAAATAATCTCTTGGATTTCTTGGAAAAACGTTGCAAAACAACATATAAAAACAATCAATAATAAAAAATCGTGCTCGCTTGCTTAGCAGATTGTTATGCGGACAAACACGCCCACCTGCACAGTTTTTGTATAAGACGACATGCATTATTTTAAAAAATATATCGTCATAAACAGATTAACTAAAAATTAAAACCATCATTATGAAAAACCTAATCATTATTCTATTAGTCTTTGTCGCCCCCCTCATCTCTTGTAAAGAGAGTCCAGAAGAAAAAAATGTAGTTAAAAAAGAAGAAGTTATTAGACCCATAAAAAGTTATGATTATTTAATATCCGATTATAAAAATTGGTGGTCTTATCATTACAATGAAATAGCATTAACCTCTGACTTTGAAGCGCTGAATGAAGACTCCGAAAAAATATCAAAAGAAGATTTTTTAAAGAAATTAATATCTGGAGATTACATCACTATCGAGATTGATTCTGAAAAGGACTTAACCGCCTATAAGCTTTATAGGTTACCAAAAGATCTAGATAATGAAATTTCAAATGTTATGAAAAATGATGCCTACAGAGCTTTTGAGCTTTTTAAAATGGAGGGAACTAAATTTCCTGATTTTAAGGTTACTGACGTCAATGGAATAGAATAAAGTAATAAAAAATTTGAAGGGAAGACGACAGTCATCAAAACATGGTTTATAAATTGTAAAGCGTGTATAGCTGAGATGCCAGAATTAAATGAATTTGTCGACATTTATAAAAATAAAGATATACAGTTTTTAAGTCTTGCAACAAATGAAAGAGAACCTCTACTGAATTTTCTGAAGAAAAATGAATTCAAATACGATGTTTTACCAAATCAAGAGCATTTAATTGAAAATAAACTTAAGCTTACTGTATATCCAACTCATTTAATAGTAAATGAAAAAGGGATAATTAAAAAGGTTTTTAAAAAAGCTTCTCAAATCATTTCCTACATTGATCAGGATAAATTGATGATTAAAGATGAGAAAACAAATTTAGCCCCACCGCCACCACCAGCTGGATAAATAGCTTTAAAATGCTAATAAGGACTTTTCTCACTATCGCTTCTTGTGGTTGGAAGATAGTCCCATGACATTTGAGGCTTCAGGTTCAGACTTCAAAAATGCAACGGTGAAAGGTTCAAAAGAGGAAGATTTAAGTCAGCAACTAAGCAAACAAACGGATTCACTACCCAGAAATGAGCGCCTGCAAAAAGACCTGGAGTTTGTAAACAATCATCCCAATAGCCTTCATGCGGCTTATCTTCTATCTGTCTTTTCATCGACTTGGGGAAAAAAGAAATCGAAAGAGCTGTTTGACAACTTTTCAGAGAATAACAAAAACTCCGACTACGGAAAAAGCATTTCAAAATTTATCGAGCTGAATCAGAATCCTGAAATCGGAGACCAGTACATCGATTTCGAAATGCCGGATACCCGTGGCGAAATGAAACGTTTATCGGAAGTTGAAGGTGAATTGGTGCTGTTGGAATTTTGGGCTTCAAACTGTGGACCTTGCAGACAGGAAAATCCAAATTTGGTAAACACCTATAACGAATTCAAAGACAAAGGATTTGAAATTTTTGCGGTGTCTGAGGACATCCAAAAAGAGAAATGGTTAAAAGCTATTGAAGAAGATAATTTACCATGGCTACAAGTAAGTGATTTAAAAAGGAACAATACGGCATCCATGATTTATGGATTAAATGGAATTCCTGACAATTTCCTGATTGACAACGACGGGATTATCGTTGGACGAAATTTACGCGGTGAAAAGCTAAATGAAAAATTGAAAGATATTTTGAATTAGACTTAGTTTTCAACGTCAATTAAAATAAATTACTATTTTCACTTAAAATTTTCATACCCCTGACTGAAACCAATCCTTAAACCAACCTTATGAAAACCTGGAATTTTAAGATAGATGACCACCCCAAAGAGGTAAGTCAAAAACTAAAGTTGGCATTCAGACCTGTTACTGGTTTAGTGTTCAAGATGAACCAGGATAAAAATTCAATAACTTTCAAAATGCGAAGGAGAATTTTATACCCCTGGTACCTGTTTTTTCTCAATAGTATCATTGTGAAAGGAAAATTATCAAAGGCTGAGGCCCCAGACAAGGCTCAGGTAGAAATTTCCTTTAACCAGCATTTTCTATGGGTTTTAGTTATCGCTACAGATATCATTCTGGGTTTAGCACTTTTCATTGCGGTTATTTCAGGTAAAATTGAAGGTAGCTTAGCCTACGGCGTTGCAGCTCTGATTTTAGCGATTGGAATTGTAGTCTGGTTTAGAATTCAGAAGAAATATTCAAGAGATGTTCAGGATTATAAAACTTTAATTTCTGAAACTCTTGGTGTCTAGTTCTATAATTCAGTTTAAAATATGGGATCGATTTTAAGTAAAATAAAAAAATCTATTTTTTTAAAAAATTGAAATTATCCTAAATAACCAAAAGAATGAAAATCAAATCCAGAGACGTAGCCTTCTTCTTTTTAGGCGTATTCACTCTAATTACAATTAACGCTGTCTTGGATTGGGAAGGAACAAAAGAGGCTTATGATGAGGCCTATAAAAACGCACGTTTTGTTGAGTCATCAAATTAACTTAGAAACTTTCTGTAACATGAAATTTAATCTTGCTTTTTGTTTTTTCATTGTTACTTTGTTGCCACAATTGTTATTGAGTCAATCTAACTTCAGGATTGGAACCTCTGATAATGATCGTTTAGTCAAAGCATTAAATGACATTAAACAAGTTGCTGAAAACAAAGAAACCTATCTATCAGTTAGAGTATATATTTTAGATAACGGAATTGGAAGTGCAGGAAACCCAAGCTCTGAGGTTTCACATGATGTACTGGTAGCCGTTTCAGAATTTGATGACGCTCCAATGCAAAATCTATTTGAAATAGGCCCGTTTATAAATCCTAAATTCATTAAATGGGTTGAAGTAAATCAATACAACAAAAGTTTTGAAATAGAACACGGAAACTTTCATGAACGAAAAAGAATAAAGTTTAAAGCCCATATTGATGAAATAATTCAATTATAAAAAATCATCCATTTACCAATTAAATTAACTCCCCCAATCATGATCAAACTTGTCCTCATCCTCATCCTTTACTTGGTAAGTCTTTTTTCTAATGCGCAAACCGACCCAGATCAAATTCTAATCGGAGGTAATAAGCATCCAGAAGTCCTTCTGGTAGGCACATTCCATTTTGCCTATTATGATCAGGATTTATATAAGACTGATAAAGACAAAAGGGTTGATATTTTGTCTAAAAAAAGACAAAAAGAAATTCAAGAGCTGGTAGAATATATATCTCTGTTTAAGCCAACAAAAATATTTGTTGAAGATTTTAATAAGGATAATATTCTAATGAAAAATTACAGGAATTACAAAAATGGAAATTATAAACTAACAGCTGATGAAATTGATCAACTGGCTTACAGATTGATGGATAATTTTGAACTTGACACTTTATATGGTGTAGATGAAAAAACAATCTTTCAGACATTATATAGTAAACCAGAAACTAAAAACTACGCTTCAGATTTAAGCAAAGGCTTTGATTTACAAAAAGATTTTTTAGAAAGTGACATCGGTAAAAGGTACATGAAATGGTATGAAATAGATGATAGCTTAAAATTAGAAAATTCAATGCTTGATTATTTCAAAATATTAAATTCACCAATAAGTCAGAAAAGAGGATTTTACAGCTTGTTTGCAGGGACCTTTGGATATGAAAATACAGATGGCGCTGACATATTAACTTTAAGCTTGGTAAGTCGAAATATGAGAATTTTAAATCACATTGAAAGAAATATTAATTCACCTGATGAAAGAATTTTGATTTTATTTGGCTCATCTCATACAGACTTTTTAAATTATTTTATAATTCGTCACCTGAACATAAATTGATAGACTTTAATGAGCTATACTCTTTAGAGATGAATTAATTACATTAATAAAAAAATCATGATCAAACTTGTCCTCATCCTCATCCTTTACCTGGTAAGTCTTTTTTCTAATGCGCAAACCGACAGTGTTGAAGAGTCTGTAGATTTAAAATGGAAAATAGCAGATACGTTAACGTACCATACTGTTATGAGAGATACCATTTATGGAAGCAGTAAATCACAAACTGAAACCGATTCCATCAGAAGTAATATGAACGGCTTATTACAACTCATGCAAAAACAATTTTTCAACCTGAACTATGAAACAAAACTGTTTCCAGACAAAAATGGAAACGTTGACATCGCTATGATGCTAAAAGAAAATAGAGCAGACTCTACAAAATCGATTTTCTCAGGAATTGCAAAAATGAACGGTAATGTAGCTTTAAGAGGTAAAGTTAGTCCTGAAGGAAAACTATTAAGCTATTACTACAAAAGAGCTCAAAACAATATCATTTCGATTTTATTTGAACTACCAACGGCCTCCGTAAAGGTTGGAGATGCATGGAGTTTGGATGTAAATATGATTTCGATGGACCAGAATTTCAAAGCTGACTCGACTTACAAGAACAATACAGTAAGACTTAGTGAAATAAAGATCCTGAATGGAAATAAAATTGCAGTCATAAAATACGATTTGCAAGAGTTTGTTTCTGGAGAATTTGATAATAGATTCATGTCCATGTTTTCAAAAGAATCAGCTTACAAAGAAACGTACATGAAAATATCTCACAAAGCAACTGCGGAATTTGATATCGATAAAGGATATTGGATTTTATATGACGGAGTTATGGACACAGAAACCAATTTTTCTCCACTAGGCATGAATGGAAATAAAAGAACTAAATTTAAATTAACACCTGTAAACAAGAGCTGATCAAAATTTAAAAACCCTGGTCTTTCATTTAAATTTCATAGACCTAAACGATCAATTAACATTCAATTCATCACAACCAAAAGTAATATGGTATTCAACTGTTTTAAAAGTACACTCTGTGCTGCCTTGCTGATAGTTTCAGTAAAAGCCATTGCTCAAGATTCAAAATTGAGCCTGGAAGTCAATTATCCTATAACTTTTGGTAATAGTTATATCGGCGAGGCTTACGATGGTATTGTAGATGTTGGTGCCAATTACCGACTTTCAGAATTGAATTTTGTAACTATTGGAACGTCCCTAAATGCAGGGGTTTATAAGTTACAAGACGATATCAGTCCCCAATTGATAGACGCTTACGTCTACATGATTCAACCAAGGGCTTTTGGAGAGCTAAATATTGAAACTTTGCCAAGGCTTCATCCTAAAATAGGTGCCGGTTACACTTTGGTAATTTACAATTTGATCAATTCAGAACCTTTTGCAAATTTTGACAGTAATACCGAAACAGAGGGAGCGATAAACCTTAATTTTAGTCTTGCGTTTGATATTTCTTCGAGACTATACATCCAGGCTCAGTATGATTTTATCACTTTTGATTTTGGCTTTGAAAGACCAAATCCAGATATAGACGATAATTTCAATATCTTTAAAGCAGGATTGGGTTACCGATTTTAAAAAAGAGATTGCCTTGAAACTAGTTTTTGATAAAAAATTATTACAGTTATGAAATTCAATAAAGTCAGAATGCTGGGAATAGTAATATTCATTGCTGCATTTACAGTTCATTATTTCTTTGAAAATTCTGCGATTAGTTTTTTCCTTGGAATATCAACTGCAATCGGGATTCTACTTGTAGTTTATGGGCGTTTAAATATCTTCAGAAGAAAATAAACATTTAATAATCCTGGATTTAAACGTTCAAAATCATGAAAATCAAATACAAAAAGAGTAACATTTTTAATAACCTACTACTGGCGATTTTTTGGTTTGGTATAGCCATATTTTATTGGGTTGTAAAAAGATTTGAGCCCTTAATTTTATTTCTACATTTAATTCCTATATCCAATTTTATATATCGGTATCTTTATAAGAAGGAGAACCAATACCTCACTATTGAAGATGGAGTGATACAGAAAAATAATCTCTACAGCTCAAATACTAAAATTCAAGTCAATGAGATCTCAGAAATTGAAAAAATTGGCCTTGATTATCTTCTCAAATCTGAAGACATCAACTTAAGATTCGACCCAAACTTAATTGATGAAGAATCACTCAAAGAATTGACTCAGTTTTTAGGACAACTGAATTTACCTTCAGAAAATAATCTCTACAGCAAGCTTAATACAGGATTGAAAGTTTAGAATCTATATTCATGAAAATCAAATTCAAAAAAAAACGATTACGTTACAACCTAAACATCGGTATTTTAATGACGTGTTTAGGTTCGGCATATTTCATTTTCGATGCAAGTCCAATGATCTCCGGCTATCTATATTTGGCAGCTGGTCTGAGTATGACTTTCCAATACCTTTATGATGTAAAGCACCAGTACCTCATCATTGAGAATGGCATCATCAAAAAGAACAAACTGTATAGTTTAAAAAAAAAATCCTTATCGAGGATATTCTTGAAATAAAAGGTACCAACAAGGGATATCTTCTTAAATCTGAAAAAGTAAATCTAAAGATTAACCCTAAAGTAATTGATGAAGAGTCGATGCCAGACTTAATTCAATATCTGCAAAGCATAAATATTCCAGATGACAAAAACCTTTTCAGTAAATTTAAATTCAATTAAAAAACTTAAAACCAATTTTTATGAAAATCAAATTTCTATTTATTTTATTTCTCGGCTGTGCTTTATCACTCACAGGGCAAGCGCAATCCACAGAAAATGCCTTGTTTTGGAAAGTTAGCGGCAATGGGTTAACTGCCGACTCTTACCTCTACGGTACAATTCACCTGGCTTGCGAAGTCAAGATTTTTGACAATGTAAAGCAAGCTTTCGACTCTACGGAGCAACTCGCTTTGGAGATTAATATGGCAGACCCCAATATGATGACAGTCATGATGCAAAACATGTACATGAAAGACGGCAAAAAACTATCCGATTTTGCTAACGATGAGGAATTGAAACAGCTCGAGGCATTTTTTAAAGGTAAAGTACAAGGAATGAATTTTGGCATGATGCAAAGCATAAAACCATTCTTTTTGAGTGCTATGACTGTAACAAGTTTTATGAGCTGCTCGACTCCACAAGGTTATGATATGTATTTTATGGAACAGGCGAAAGCAAAAGAAAAATCCATCATCGGCCTTGAAACCTTAATGGATCAAGTCAATATGATCGATAAAATACCTTATCAGGAACAAGTTGATGAACTCCTAGAGATGGCAAGTAAACCCGCAGAGGAGAATAGCCGTGTTTACCAAGAAATGCTCAGAAGATACGAGGCAAAAGACCTGGACGGACTCATGAAGTTTATGACAGAGCAAGAATCTAGCATGAACTTATACGCCGAAGACTTCCTGGATAATCGTAACAAAAAATGGATCCCAGTCATCGAAGAAAAAGCAAAGGAAACCTCAACTTTTTTTGCCTTTGGAGCCGCCCATTTGGCCGGTAACAATGGAGTGATTAATTTGCTAAGGAGAGCAGGTTATACTATAAAAGCGATGGAATAATTCCAGAATTAAAGTAATTATTTTCTTATCAGAATTAATTAAAATGATTTTGCTAAAGTTAGATTAATACTCTTCGATACATTTCTTAAAATGCGAAACTAATTTGGTACCCCAGTCTTATGAAAAGTTTCAACTGAAGGGTTTAAGTTGGCTTAAGACTGAGATGAGCAAACTTAGATTTCCAAATGCTTAACCAATATTTAAACAAATACATGTTTTTAAAATTACTTAGACCTCACAGGTTTTAGAAACCTGTGAGGTCTAAGTAATTAAGTTTTAACCTAAACAAATATTTTTTTTAATAGCATCACTTTTATATAAACTGAAATCTGGGTATCGAAATATAAATTATCTTTATGTTTAACCAATGAAAAAGGCAAAGCGCTATGTATATTTGAATTTGGTATTCGGTATCATCTGGCTTTTGGCAGGCTTTTTCAAGGTAGGCTTTAATGGTCAGGATAATTGGTTTGGCTATGTCTGGTTTGTTTTGGCAACTTTTTATCTTGGAGTTTTTATCTATCAGATTTTAAAACTCAAAAACAAAAGCTAAAAAACAAAGTCGATATAAAATGTGACTCTGTTCAGCTTAGCCTATTCTGTAATCTAAACATCAATTTTATGAAATCAAATTTAAGTGTAATTATCATTTTTATAGTTTGCAACTCACTTTGGAGTCAAACACCGAGTCAAAGCTTAGACTCTATTATACAAACCTATCAAAATCATAAAGGCTATGATCGGGAAGCCTATCCACTGGGCCTTTACACCGAAGACTACTACAAACAGGAAGCTGAGTTTTCTAAGGACTTATTAAAAAGTTTAGCTGAAATTGATGAAAGTCAACTTAAAGAAACCGATTACATTTCTTTAGAACTTCTGAAGTTTAAGCTACAGGAATCTGTTGACAGCTACGAATTCAAATCCTATCTCAACCCCTTGCTTTCAGATTCTGGTTTTCATCTGAGTTTATCATATCAAGTCAGAGACCTCAACACTTATAATCAAGTAAAATCCTATTTGGATAAATTGAATGCAATTCCTACCTATGTCGACCAGCACCTCGTTTTACTTCGTAAGGGTTTAAAAGAAGGCATCACCCAACCTCGAGTAATTTTTGAAGGCTATGAATCTACCTACGATTCTCAGATCGTGAAAACTGCAGATGAAAGCTTTTTCTATGAACCTTTTGAAAACTTACCTTCCAACCTCTCGCAGACACAGAAAGACTCCGTCCTCAAAGTAGCCAAAACAGCCATTGAAACGAATGTCATTCCCCAGTTTCAGCTTATAAAAAACTTTTTTGAAACTGAATATTTACCCAACACCAAAACCACTTTAGGTGTTTCTGAAAGTCCTCAAGGCAAAGCCTATTACCAAAACCGGCTAAATTATTACACCACTTTGAATCTTACTGCAGATGAAATTCACAACATCGGCTTGGAAGAAGTTAAGCGAATCAATACAGAAATGAAAGCCATAGTCGATGAAGTTAATTTTAACGGCAACTTAGACGACTTCATTCAATTTTTAAGAACTGACGAACAATTTTATGCTAAAACCGGTGAAGAGCTTTTGAAAGAGGCAAGGGATATCGCCAAGCGGATAGATGCAAAACTCCCAGCTTATTTCAAGACGCTTCCAAGACGACCTTACGGCGTTGCAAAAGTTCCCGATGCCATTGCCCCAAAATATACCACGGGCCGCTATATCGGCGCCTCTGATGAAACACAGCCTGGGTATTACTGGGTCAATACTTACAATTTACCCAATCGGCCACTTTATGTACTGCCATCTTTAACTGCTCACGAAGCGGTACCTGGTCATCACTTGCAAAATGCACTGAATGCAGAACTAGGCGATAGCATCCCCAAATTCAGAAAAAACACATATTTGTCTGCTTATGGTGAAGGCTGGGGTCTTTATTCTGAATTTTTAGCGGATGAAATGGGTATTTATACTACACCTTACGAGAAATTTGGAAAATTGACCTACGAACAATGGCGTGCCTGCCGACTTGTGATTGACACGGGCATTCATGCTATGGAATGGACACGGGAACAAGCTGTCGAATATTTCACCAAAAATACAGCCCTTTCTTTGCATAACATCAATACTGAAGTCGATCGCTATATTTCCTGGCCAGGACAGGCCGTTTCTTATAAAATCGGAGAAATCAAAATCAGGGAACTGAGAAAAAAAGCGGAAGAAACCCTAGATGAAAAATTTGACATCAGGGATTTCCACGAAATTATCCTGGAACAAGGAGTAGTCACGCTACCGATCCTAGAACAACGGATAAATGCTTTTATTGAGCGATCAAAATGATATTCAAATTTTATATTTAAATTTCAAAAATCTATAAAGTAATATATAATTACAATCTATCCATATGAAAGACAAGACTGCCACAGCACTTTTAGCATTTTTCTTAGGAGGCATAGGAATTCACCGATTTTATTTAAACCAGATTGGATTAGGGTTTTTATATCTTCTGTTTAGCTGGACGTTTATACCATTTATTGTAGCTTTTATTGACTTTATTGTTTTTCTGGTAATGGATAAAAGAAATTTTGACCAAAAATATAATAAGGAAAATACGACTCAAAATAATAATTATTTCAAAACCAGCACAAGCGAAGAAATTGAAAAGCTTTACAACTTAAAAATGAAAGGAATCATCACTCAAGAAGAATTCAGCAGAAAGAAAAGAGATCTTTTATAGTTTAACATTTGAAGTCAATTGAGCCTTTCCGAAGTTGAAAATATTCATCACTATAGCTCTTAAATCCAGCTAAAAAATAAATACTAATCACAAAAAAGGCCAACAAAATTGTTGGCCTTTTTTACTTTATAAAATTGTTATCTCTAGTCTACATTATCATGTAAAAACGAGTTATTAGACCTAAAGTTTAAATTGTCTTTATCACCTTCTATGCTTGTTCTTGATAAAGAATTCCCTTCAGAGCGATTATTGTTTATATCAATACCAGCGCGCTTGTAAGCGGGTTGCTTTTCAATTTCATCAATATTATTGGTGTTTCTGAATTTATAATTAAACTGCTTCATCTTAGCTTTTCGCTCCGCTGCTCGGGAAGCAAGCTCAGACAAAGGAGTGTTCATAGGATCTATTTCATCACTTGTTCCTCTTTCGGTTCTTGTAGGCTCAACGGTTCGTCTAGTAAATTTGACTTCTTCCGGTTCTTCTTCCTTAGATTTTGACTGTGGTTTTTTAGATGGTGAAGCTTGCTTTGAGTCTCCCTCATCCATAAACTCCGATAAGTCGTATTTTTTAACTTCAGAAGTTGAGAGATTTTTCATTGAATTTACTTCTTCTGGCTCGTTAACTTCAATATCCCTTACAGATCTGGAAGATGGCGATTGTTCATCTTCCTCCTCATTTTCAGAAAAATCAAAACTCAACATGCCAGATGAATTGTCTTCGTCTTTTAAAGGACTGTCTTCAATAATTTCAAAATCATCTTCATGAGCATTTACGATCTCAAAATCAACATCCAGATGATTAACATTTGGTTGATCCGTTTCGTTTGACTCATCTTTCGGCTCATCTTCAGAATCCAGGTTATGAACAACTTTAGACTGCTCCTTTGTTTCCGGAGTTTGCCTTCTGGACTGAGGCACATCTATAGAAGACTGCTTTTTGAATCTGCCAGTCGATAGATTTTGTTCGATACGCTGATCATCCTCAAGTGTATGAATAATTTTTTTGGTCTCAGTATTGACGATTTCGTCTTGTTGTTCAGTATTAAATCCCGTAGCAATAACGGTTACTGAAATTGAGTCCTCTAAGCTTTCATCATCACCAACACCCATGATGATGTTAGCACTGTTACCAGCTTCTGCCTGAATGTGGTCGTTGATTTCACCTATTTCATCTAATGTGATTTCGTCGGTTCCTGAAACGATGAGTAACAATACATTTTGAGCTCCTTTAATTTTATTGTCATTCAATAAAGGAGAATCTAATGCTTTTTCAATAGCGATTTGAGACCTATTGGTACCTGACGCTACTGCAGATCCCATGATAGCAGTTCCGCTGTTACTCAAAACTGTTTTAGCATCACGTAAGTCAATGTTTTGAGTGTAGTGATGAGTGATGACTTCAGCAATACCTCGAGAGGCAGTGGCTAAAACTTCATCAGCTTTTGAAAATCCAGACTTAAAGCCAAGATTTCCATACACTTCCCTCAATTTATTATTATTGATAACTATGAGTGAGTCCACATTGTTTCTAAGTTCTTCAACTCCCAACTGAGCCTGTTCATTTCTTGTGCGTCCTTCAAACTGAAATGGAATGGTAACGATACCAACCGTAAGTATATCCATTTCCTTTGCAAGTCTTGCAATAACTGGTGCAGCTCCTGTTCCTGTTCCACCACCCATTCCTGCGGTGATAAATACCATTTTGGTATTGGTACTCAATAAACCCTTAAGGTCTTCTCTACTTTCTTCTGCCGCTTGCTTACCAATATCTGGATTTGCACCTGCACCAAGTCCTTCTGTAAGGTCAACACCCAATTGTATTTTGGTGGGTACTGGACTGTTTTCCAACGCTTGTGCATCTGTATTACATATAACAAAGTCAACGCCCTTAATGCCTTGACTAAACATATGATTGATGGCATTGGAACCTCCACCGCCTACTCCAATGACTTTGATCACGTTGGATTGGTTTTTTGGGAGATCGAATGAAATATTTTCAAATTCTTGCTGACTCATAATTCTTTATTTTGGTTGGTATACTTCTACTCTGCGTTATCTAAAAAATCTTTTAATTTGTCAAACCATTTTTCGACGACATTTCTGCTTGGTCGAGCAGGTTGATTGGGCTGCTCTGGAATTCCTTTGTCCTGTTCTGTATCTGGAGACTCTTCTGTTACTCCGTTCACATTATATTCCATTGCTGTTTCTGCAGACTTTTCGACATTTTCAGGGTTTTCCATTTCTTCCTGCTCTAGACGTTCCGCCTTATCAAAAGCTTTGCGTTCCAATCCGTCCATCACTAAACCCACTGCTGTAGCGTAGAGCGGACTTGCAATTTCTTTGTCGGTTTCTCCAGCTAGATACTCGTTTGGATAACCAATTCTAGTATCCATACCAGTAACATATTCTACTAGCTGCTTTAAATGCTTCAATTGTGCTCCTCCACCAGTAATGACAATACCGGCGATTAACTTTTTCTTTTGTTCATCATGACCGTAGTTTTTAATTTCTAAATAAACCTGATCTATAATTTCTACTGCTCTGTAGTGAATCACTTTCGACAAATTCTTAAGTGATATTTCTTTGGGATCTCTCCCTCTTAATCCAGGAATCGAAACAATTTCATTTTCTTTATTTTCTCCAGGCCACGCTGAACCAAATTTTACTTTAAGTAATTCAGCTTGCTTTTCAATAATAGAACATCCTTCTTTAATGTCCTCCGTGATTACATTACCACCTAACGGAATTACAGCGGTGTGTCTTATAATTCCATCTTTGAAGATGGCTAAATCTGTAGTTCCACCACCTATATCAATTAAGGCTACGCCTGCTTCTTTTTCCTCTTGGCTCAATACTGAATTTGCCGATGCCAGCGGCTCTAATGTCATTCCATTGAGCTCCAAACCAGAATTCTTCACACATCTACCAATGTTTCTGATAGATGAAATCTGTCCCACAACCACATGAAAGTTGGCTTCCAGGCGTCCACCAGACATTCCCCTGGGTTCCATGATTTCAGACTGACCATCTACTTTATATTCTTGTGGCAACACATGAATAATTTCTTCTCCGGGCAGCATAACTAACTTGTGAACCTGGTTACATAAATTGTCGATATCATCATCTTCTATTACCTCCTCAACATCATTTCTTGTGATGTAGTCACTATGCTGTAAACTTCTTATATGTTGCCCTGCAATTCCTACGGTGACTCCTTTGACATCTATCCCAGAATTTGCTTCTGCTTGCTGTATAGCTTGTTGTATAGATTGTATAGTTTGAGTAATATTATTGACGACACCTCGATGTACACCCAGACTTTTGGTTCTTCCGATGCCTAAAATCTCTACTTTTCCATATTCATTTTTGCGACCAATCATGGCAACAATCTTTGTTGTTCCTATGTCTAAGCCTACTGCAATATTATCTTCTTCCATCTTTGTAGATTATTACTTTTTTGTACACACTACCTGATTACCAAATTGCAAATCTATGCGTTTATAGTCATCTAATTTCTTGTATTCCAAAGCCTTTGAATAAAAAACTTTATAGTTAGTCAACTTTTTCTCAAGATAAGAAATTTGACCAAAATTGACTAAATATTCCCTATCTCTCACCTCTAAAACAAAGTTTTTTTCCGATTTTTTTCGGATTGCAATTATATGTTTTTTTAAAAAATCATCGGACTCTATTTTCATCAAAAGTGGATAAACTTCTTTAAGCTCATCCGTATTCAATCCAGAGACCAAAGGCACTCTAGATGAGTAGTTTGCAGATAAAGGCATCGCCAAACCCTCAGCATCCAGATAGTAAAATCCTTTATCTCTAATCCTGGCAATGGGTTCTCTTTGGATAATTTTCGCTGAAAGTGTTCCATCCAGGGTATAATAAACTTCAGAGGTCTTTATCATTTCGTTATTATCTAAAATTTTTTCGAAGGTGGCCAAACGATTTTCATTGATCAATGAATCACCATTAACTTCTAAAACTTCACCTAGCAACTGTTCAACTTCAACCTCTGTTATAAAAATTTTGGAGGCATCCAATAATTCGACCTTCAGAGTTTTTACTGGTTTCAGATTTTGGCGATGGTTCGCAAACCCCACTAGGAAAAAGAGGACACCCAGGATCAAAACCAAACGTACGGTATGTAGTTTAAATGCTTTCATGTAGGTAATTTGAAATTTTAATTGCTTCTACTCCTATGTCTCCAGCGCCAAGCAGAACAATGACTTCATTTTTGGCTCTCGTTATTCTATCTTGAATATCATTTTTAGTAATCATTTTTTTTAATGGATGTTGTATTAAATTCAGAAGAAATTCTGAATTTACTCCCGCCATAGGTTCCTCTCTCGCTGGATAAATGTCCAGTAAATTGACTTCATCAAATTGAGCTAAGCTTTTTGCAAAATCTTCAGCAAAATCTTTGGTTCTCGAAAATAGATGGGGCTGAAAAATCACCACAGATTTTTTCTCTGGATGCATTTCAGAAATCGCCTGATAAACAGCGTCGATTTCCTTTGGGTGGTGAGCGTAATCGTCTATCGCCACCAAATCTTTTGACTTGTAGATATAATTAAAGCGTCTTTGCACACCCTCAAAACTGGCCAAGGCTTTACCAAAGGCTTCGGCAAGCTCTGGCCTGAAATCAATAGCTAAACTCAAGGCTGAAGCGGCATTGAATAAATTGTGATGTCCTGGTAAAGAAAATTTTAATTGCTCTAGCTGAATATTTCCTTTCTGGAAATCAAAACCATAAGTGCCATCTTCTACTGAAATATTTGTAATCTGAATATCTGTGACTTCCTCTATTCCTATGAATTGCGCGTCAAGATTAAGGCCTGTCTTAGCATAGAGGTGTCCTTTTGGAACTAATCTTGAAAACTCCTGAAATGTATCTACTAACTTTTGAGAAGTTTCATAAATGTCGAGATGATCGGCATCCATAGAAGTGATTACTGCTGCAGATGGATGTAATTGGAGAAATGATCTGTCAAATTCATCTGCCTCCACAACGACAACCTCTTCGCCATCACCAATATAGTTGGTTTTATAATTTTGTAAAATTCCACCGCAAAAGGCCGTTAAGTTGATACCACTAGCTTTAAGAATATGGACTAAAATCGCAGAAGTCGTCGTTTTACCATGAGTCCCTGCAACGGCTAAAGTTGGTAAGTGTTTTGTAATTTCTCCTAAAACCACCGAACGCTTATACATTTCAAAATTCTGATCTTTGAAGTGCTCGAAAAACTTCGAAGTCTTTGAAATTGCAGGTGTATAAATAACAAGCGTAGTTTCTTTTGATAAATTCTGAATCTGATTACTAATAGTTTCAGAATAAACTACATTAATCCCTTCAACTGATAAAGTTTTGGTCAATTCTGTCTCGGTTCTATCATAACCAAGAACCATCAAGTCTTTTTGGTTGAAATATCTAGCCAAAGCACTCATCCCGATACCGCCGATACCAATCAAGAATACATGTGTATATTGCTTTAACTCCTTCATCTCATTACTTTTTCTATGCGTTCCACTTCGTCTACTATCGCTTTTGTAGCCATTGGTTTAGCAAGTGTCAATATATTATTTGATAGTTTTTCCTGAAGTTCAGTATCATTTATCAAATCTTTAAATACAAACTCAAATTTTTCATCCAAATCTGATTCTTTCAACATTATAGCCGCCTCCTTATCTTCAATAGATTTGGCATTTTTGGTTTGATGGTCTTCAGCAACATTTGGCGACGGAATGAAAATAACTGGTTTCCCAACCAAACTCAATTCACTCACTGCCCCTGCTCCAGCTCTGGAAATAATCACATCTGCAACTGCATAAGCTGAATCCATTTTGGAAATGAATTTGAGAATTTTAATAGATTTGGTTTCTAAAGATTTGTAGCTATCGTAGTACAACTTACCACATTGCCACAAGACCTGAAGATTTTGGTTTTCAAAAAATGAAAGCTTTTCAGCAATCAATTCATTGATACGCTGCGAGCCTAAGCTACCACCGACAATCAACAGTGTTTTTTTGTTGGGATCCAACTGAAAATGCTTCAGTCCAGATTCCTTTTTACTTCGCACTTCAAGTAAATCTTTACGTATTGGATTTCCTGTAAGCACTAATTTTTCTTTAGGAAAAAACTTTCCCATGCCTTCATAAGCCACACAAATAGCATAGGCATCTTTGGCTAGCCATTTGTTGGTTATACCTGCGTAAGCATTTTGCTCCTGAATCAATGTTGGGATCTTTAAAATCGACGCCATTTTCAATAACGGTCCACTAGCAAAACCTCCAGTGCCAATAACCACATTGGGCTTAAATTTTTTGATCAATGTTCTTGCTTTCAACATAGAGCTGAGCAATTTGAATGGAAACAGGAGATTGGATAAAGTCAGTTTTCTTTGAATCCCAGAGATCCACAAGCCTTCGATTTTAAAACCAGCCTCTGGAATTTTGGTCATTTCCATTTTGTCTTTTGCTCCAACAAAAAGAAATTCAGCATTTGGATTTCTTTCTTTCAATTCTTCAGCAATAGCGATAGCCGGGTAGATATGTCCACCTGTTCCTCCTCCAGAAATCATGTATCTTTTTACATTCATATCGTTTCGCTTAAGACTTCAAGTGGGTTCTCTATCGCAAGATTATCATCTCTTTCTTTCTGTTTGGCTTTAGCTGTCGCCTTTACTTCGTTGTTTGCACTTACACTGATGACGATGCCTAGTGACAGACACGTCATCCAAATAGAAGTGCCACCACTTCCTACCAAAGGCAAGGTTTGTCCAGTTACAGGCAGAAATTCAACAGCCACAGCTATGTTTACAAAAGCTTGTAGAATGATCGGAATACCAGCAGCTACAACCAGTAATCTACCATAAGCAGTTTCAGATTTTGTAACGATAATCGCTATCCTGTATAACATAAATAAATAGGCTAAAATCACTCCGATTCCGCCAACCATTCCTAACTCTTCCACAATGATTGCATAAATAAAATCTGAAGAAGACTGAGGTAAAAAGTTGCGCTGCACACTTTTTCCTATTCCATTTCCTGTTATTCCACCGGTAGCAATTGCTATTTTGGCTTTTTCAACCTGATATTGTTCACGAGTTTGTTCATCCTGAGTAAATGATTCAACTCTACTGATCCAGGTATCTACTCTGTTGGGGAACAAATCCGGAAAGGCTTTTGCTGTAAGTCCAAATAAGACTAGACCCAGCATCCCAAAACCAACAATTGCTGCAGTGTATTTGAAAGTGTAGCCTCCAACAAATGTGAGTAACAATACTATTGAAAAGATAATAGCTGCAGTGGAAAGGTTGGCAGGAAGAATAAGTCCAACCACCAGGAATACCGGTACCCAAAGAGGTAAAATAGTTTCTTTGAACGTATAGGTCTTGTCTTTGATTTTAGATAAATAGCGTGCAACATATATCAATAATACCACAGAAGCCAAAGTCGAGGTTTGAAATGAAAAATTGACTATAGGCACGTGTATCCATCGGCTAGCATTAGCGCCTTGCATGGTAGTTCCTTGTAATAAAGTTACAATTAGAAGTACGATGACCACAGGAAGTAATATAATTGACAAACCCCTGAAATAGCGATACGGAATTTTATGAGTCGCATAGAGTATAGAAAAACCTAATACGAGATGGATAAAATGCTTGACTAAGTAAGCAAACGTACTTCCGCTTGCTCCGTTAAGATAAGCCAAGTTGCTAGAGGCACTATACACAGGGATAAAAGAAAAAATAGCCAAAAGCGCGGCCACAGACCACAACATCTTGTCGCCTTTTATGCTTTTGAAAAATTGTTTGATACCTGTATCAGTTGACATTTACGTTTATTTTTTAAGACTTTGAACTGCTTTTTTGAATTGTCTTCCTCTGTCTTCATAGTTTTCGAATAAATCGAAACTTGCACATGCAGGAGATAAAAGAACTGCATCGTTATCCTCTGTAAGCTCGTAAGCTTTAGAAACTGCATCTGCCATGTTGGAAGTTTCAATAATTGTATCAACACAATTACTAAAGACCTCATAGATTTTTTGATTATCTATTCCCAAGCAAACGATAGCTTTCACTTTTTCATTCACCAGAGAAAGTAAATCCTCGTACTTATTACCTTTATCCACTCCTCCCACAATCCAAACTGTCGGAGCATTCATACTGTCTAATGCATAAAATGTAGCATTCACATTTGTAGCTTTAGAATCGTTGATAAAAGCTACTTTATTGATTTTTCCTAATTGCTCAAGTCTATGCTCGACACCATGAAAGCTTTCCATGCTATCACGAATCGTTTGCTTCCTTATTTTCAGCAATCTGGCTGCAGTTGAAGCTGCCATTGCATTTCTTGTATTATGATCGCCTTTTAAAGCTAAGTCTGTTACTGACATAGTAAATAGATTATGATTTAAATTGATATTAATTTTGTTGTCTTTGATGAATGCCGACAGGTCTTGAATAATTGTTGACATGGTAAAAGGAATTAATTTTGATCTAATTCGATTTTTGTCCAACCATCCTGTAATTACTTCATCGTCTTTGTTATAAATAAGGTAGTCGGCTTCAGTTTGATTTAATGTAATTCTGAATTTCGCTTCAATATATTCCTGAAAATTATTGTGGTACCTATCTAAATGATCTGGAGTAATAGTCGTTAAAATAGCAATATGAGGCCTGAAGGTCTCGATTCCATCCAGTTGAAAACTACTCAACTCCAGGACATAGTTATGAACGCTTTTCCTCGCCACTTGTTCTGCAAAACTAAAGCCTACATTTCCAGCCATGGAAACTGATAAACCCGCATTTTTCAAAATATGAAATACCATATTTGTAACGGTTGTCTTACCATTAGACCCAGTTATTCCAATCAAATTAGCATCAGTATACCAAGAAGCAAATTCAATTTCAGAAATAACCTTAATTCCACTTTTTCTTAAATTCTTAATCAGTGGAAGATCATCAGAGATACCTGGACTCTTGACAATTACGGTAGCAGATTCTAATCTTGATAACGAGTGACCACCTTCTTCAAATTCAATTTCTTCAAAATTTAATTTAGTTTTAAACTTAGGCTTGATCTCAGAAGAATCTGACAAGAAAACTTCATAGCCTTTATCTTTTCCCAGGATTGCAGCTCCTACACCACTTTCTCCACCTCCTAAAACAACTAGCTTTTCCATTTATCTAATTTTTAGTGTGACGATGGTTATAACGGCCAGTAAAATCCCAATGATCCAAAATCTTACTACAATTTTTGACTCGTGAAAACCAAGTTTTTGATAATGATGATGCAACGGCGCCATTAGAAATACACGCCTTCCTGTTCCTGTCTTTTTCTTCGTGAATTTGAACCAACCTACCTGAAGAATGACAGATAAATTTTCAATCAGGAAAATTCCACAGAGAATTGGAATCAAAAGCTCCTTACGTGTTGCAATAGCAATCACAGCAATAATTCCACCGATAGTCAAACTACCTGTATCTCCCATAAATACTTGAGCTGGATAGGTATTATACCATAAAAACCCAACCAAAGAACCTGCAAAAGCAGTTATAAAAATTGTCATTTCCCCAGATCTCGGAATATTCATTACATTGAGATAGTCTGAAAAGATTATATTACCAGACACCCAGGCGAAAATTCCTAAAGTGAGCACTATTATAGCAGAACTCCCCGCAGCGAGCCCATCTATACCGTCGGTAAGATTTGCTCCATTGGAAACTGCCGTCACAATAAGAATCACAATAGGTATGAATATGATCCAGGCATAAGATGCAGCACCTTCGCCTATCCAAGAAATTGCTTTAGAATAATCCAGCTCGTTATTTTTGAAAAACGGGATAGTCGTGGTCGTTGATTTTTCTTCAGGAGAGGTTTCTGAAATCACCTGAACGTTATTGGTAGTAGTTACTTTATTATCGGGTCTCACCGTAACATCGGGATGAAAATACATCACAGCGCCAACGAAAATCCCAAGACCGACCTGTCCAACCACTTTAAATCTACCCTTCAATCCTTCTTTATTCTTTTTGAAGGTTTTGATATAGTCATCCAAAAAACCGATAGTTCCCATCCAAATGGTAGTCACAATCAAGAGAATGACATAAATGTTATTGAGTTGAGAAAGAAGCAAAACTGGGATAAGTGTAGAAAATATAATGATAAGCCCACCCATTGTAGGTGTCCCAGCTTTTTCTTTTTGTCCTTCCAAACCTAGCTCTCTCACACTTTCACCGATTTGTTTTCTTTGAAGGAATAAAATAATACGCTTACCAAAAATAGTGGAAATCAATAGCGAAAGGATGATGGCAAAGGCCGCCCTGAAAGATATGTACTGAAACAAGCGCGCACCTGGGAGATCGTAGTTACTTTCCAAAAACTCGAATAAATGGTATAACATATCTTATTTATTAAATTGAGCTAGTAGTTCCTTTACGATTTTCAAATCATCAAAATCTGATCTCACTCCATGTACTTCCTGATAAGTTTCATGTCCTTTTCCAGCTATCAAAATGATGTCTCCTTTGTTAGCCATACTACAAGCCGTTTTTATGGCTTGTAGCCTTGAGGTGATACTCAGAGTTTTATATACATCATGAGGTTCAACTCCTTTTTCTATATCGTTTATGATATCATCCGGATCTTCAGTCCGTGGATTATCACTCGTTAAAATGACTTTAGTACTTAAGTTTCCAGCAATTTTACCCATCAAAGGTCTCTTCGTCTTATCGCGATCACCTCCACAACCTACAACAGTGATAAATTCTTCATTTCGAGTTCTGATATCATTGGTGGTTTGTAA
>Ga0307930_1000064_pt1 | contig 71539 bp, 63 predicted proteins | sample OrgLakmetageno46_FD_203161 | JGI IMG/M metagenome (GOLD analysis project Ga0307930, IMG submission 203161) | Saline water microbial communities from Organic Lake, Antarctica - #46 | ecosystem: Environmental > Aquatic > Non-marine Saline and Alkaline > Saline | place: Antarctica: Organic Lake...
TTGATTACATAGAAATGTTCTATAATCCAAAACGTCTGCATAGCCACCTTGGCTATGTGTCCCCTGATGAATATGAAAACACATATTCAGAGGCAAGCTGAATGTCTACTAAATCGGGGGAAGATCACGGGGTTCAATAGCTATTACTGCGGTATGCACGACCCAGATAATGAAAATGATAAAATCAAAGTAATTACGCAAAAAAGAAATACTAGAGGCGCGATTGGAGTTAATGTCTCAATCAAAAAGCATGTGAGAATACTTAAGCCTCACGGTAGTTTGGACTGGTATGAGGTCAACGGTAATGTCATTCGGACTCAAATCAATATTGATGCTAGAAGGCTAATAATTACGCCTGGAACGAGTAAGTTTAAAGCGGGCTACCAACAGCCTTTTGATTACCACCGTGAATCAGCTAATAGAAACATTAAACAAGCAAAAGCGATACTAATTATAGGCTACGGGTTTAATGATGAGCAGTTAGAAGTCCACTTAATAAAAAAATTACGCGAAGGCATACCTGCTTTAATCATTACAAAAGAGCTTACACCTAATGCTGTACGAATTTGTGATGGTTTAAATAATGTAACTTTAGTTTCTGTTGGTGATAATGACGATAAAACAATAGTAAGTATCAATGGGATTGAAACGGACCATGATACAAAATGGTGGTCTTTAGCAGAATTTATTGACGGAGTTTTAATATGAATGAACAAGATTATGTTATATCAACTAATGACGACTGTTACATAGGTCGTGTTGTCAGTGTTGATACAAATCGCGCATTAATTTTAGCTGAATCTCCTGAAATCATTCAGGCTTTAACCGTTTACGATTTAGTAGCAATCCAAGGTAATACACCACAAGATTACTTAATTGGAATAATTGAAAAAGTAAAACGAAGCATTGGTAGCCCAATGCTGACCGATAATGAGTCAGAAGAAGAAACTGACGAAAAGGATTTTGACATAGTAGTTGATCATGATGTTATTCAAGTCGCATTAATTGGTACGTATTGGGAAGTGTTGGGAGATGCACGAAGGATATTTAAACGAGGTGCTAAATATTTCCCAAGAGTCGATAAAAATGTTTATTTAATTCAGACTGAAAGTTTAGAAAGCTTGATGTCGGTTGTAGCTAGTGATACGCCATTAGAAATACAGCTAGTATTGGGAACATACGGAAATACCAATTCTAAAGCTGTTGCCAATGGCGATAAACTCTTTCAGCGACATGCTGCATTATTAGGTAGCACAGGATCGGGGAAAAGCTGGGCAGTCGCCTCATTGCTTGAACAAGCAGCAAAGCTAGATCATACAAATATAATGCTTTTTGATCTTCATGGAGAATACAAAACTCTTACTAGTAAGGCAGTTGCAGAAGGCCAAACTCCTATTGCTGAGTATTATAAGGTCGTTGGTCCTGGAGAACTGAATGAAGACAATTCGAGTAATATATATGTGCCACATTGGTTGCTGAACAAAGAGGAAATGCTAGCATTATTATTAGACCGTTCTGATAACAATGCTCCAAATCAAGCGGCACGGTTTACCCACCATGTGAGAGAGCTAAAGCAAGAATACGTTAATACAAATGATATTGAAGATCTCAAAGACGGCTTAACTGTTGATTCACCCATACCATATTCCATTAAGGATTTGTTACAGCGGCTTAATGATGATGATAATGGAACTAAACCTGGTGCAGCACAAAAACCTATAAAAGGAGATTGGAATGGTAAATTAACAAGGTTTATAGGTCGCTTGAGTACAAAAGTTGAAGACAAGCGAAATGCCTTTTTATTTGAAGCTCCACAGGGTTCAAATATTTACGATTGGCTTGCTACTTATGCCAGTAAGTTTTTAGAAACTAGTACTGATTCCCATGGAATAAAGGTAATCGACTTTTCAGAAGTACCTTCTGATATCCTTCCAATAGTCATTGGTGTTTTGACTCGATTCTTATACAACGTACAATTTTGGAGGAAGGAAGAAGATCGAACACCGATTGCATTTATTTGCGATGAAGCACATATTTATTTGCCAACGAGAGATGCAAGTGATGCAGATTCTCGAATTGCATTGAATACTTTTGAAAAAATTGCCAAGGAAGGCAGGAAATATGGTGTTTCATTGCTAGTAGTTAGTCAAAGACCATCAGATGTTAGCCGAACAATTTTAAGCCAATGCAATAACTTGATTGCGTTAAGATTGAGTAACCCACAGGATCAACAAGTCGTTCATAAAATGATGCCTGATTCTTTAAGCACACTAGCATCAGTATTACCTATATTAGATACAGGCGAGGCTATTGTTTTAGGTGACGCTGTCTTACTGCCCTCAAGAATCAATTTAAACCCACCAAAATTAGAACCTGCAAGTGCAACGAAAGATTTCTGGCGGGACTGGTCAAGCAAAGAATCAAGAAGTGATTCAATAGCTTTTGCTGTAGAATCGTTACGTCGACAGTCTAGGTTAAGATAGGTATAACAATCGCATGCACTCGGGCAAAATAAAGCTACGCCGCTTCGCTCTGCAACTTTATTTTGCCGGTGATGCGGAGCGTTATATGAAAGGAGAGTAATTTGAAGGCCGGAGTTTTTATAAAGGAAATCACATTTAGTGGTTCGCAAAAAATAGCAGTCGATAAAAATGATATTGTTGTGATCGTAGGGCCAAATAATGCAGGGAAAAGTGTAACCTTAAAAGCCTTAAATGAATTCGTTAAAAACGCGAAATATAAAAATCCTGTAGTAAGTGCCGTTGATATAACATCTGAAGGAGACAAAATTTCTTGGCGAGAACACTTTGAGAAAGAGTCTATACAAACTACAGATGTAAATCAGCGGTTAAACTTTGCTGGTCTAGGTTACTCGTTTCTGGAGAATGAGATAGATCAACGGTCTAGTAACCTATCAGGTGGTCTTAGTAATATGACTTCGGCTTTCTGTAATTTTCTTGGTACAGAGCAAAGGCTATCAGCTATTCAACCGCCATCAAGTATTAACATCACTAATCAAGCTCCACAGCATCCAATACATTTCTTGCAGCGCGATGACACCATAGAATCAAAATTCAGCGAAATATTCCGGAAAGCTTTTGGTAAAGACTTGGTCGTTCACAGAAATGCGGGTAACAAAGTACCCTTACATGTTGGTGATAAACCTGAAGTTAAGGAAGGTGAAGATAGAGTATCAATGAGTTATTTGAAGCGCCTAGAAGAACTGCCAACCCTCCATGAACAGGGTGATGGGATGAAAAGCTTTGTTGGCGTCATGCTAAATACAATGATTAAAAAAAAGAGCATCACCCTTATAGATGAGCCAGAGGCATTCTTACACCCTCCGCAAGCTCGGTTACTTGGCCAAATGCTAGCTAAGAGAGATGAAAACTCTGGTCAGCTAATAATCTCAACACATAGTGGGGATTTTCTAAGAGGCATTGTCGATTCGTCCCCGGATAATTTAAAAATCATTAGAATCCGAAGAGATGGTGATTCTAATGTGATTTCAGAGCTGTCAAAAAGTGAAGTGTCGGAAATATGGAATGATCCTCTTCTTCGCCATTCTAATGTATTAGACGGTTTGTTTCATGAAAAGGTAGTAGTTTGTGAAGCTGATTCAGACTGTAGGTTTTATTCCTCAATAAGTCAATCTGTATATGAACAGAATGGAAGTACATACCCAGATGTATTACTTACTCATTGTGGCGGTAAGCACAGAATTCCGGTAGTGGTAAATGCGCTTAAAAAGCTTGGCGTTCCGGTATCTGTAATTGCGGACTTTGATGTCCTTAATTCATCTAAGCCCCTAAAGACTATCTGGGAGTCTTTAGGGGGCAACTGGTCTGATATTGAGGCCAACTGGAAAATAGTAAAAGATGAAATAGAAAAGAAAAAGCCTGAATTGAGTTCAGATGATGTAAAAAGTGAAATAACTGCAATTTTGGCGGGCATCACTGACAGGCAATTTCCATCATCAGATAAAAAGAAGATAGAAGCAATATTAAAGAAATCCTCTGCATGGTCACATGCTAAAAGTACCGGAAAGTATTACATACCTTCCGGTAATGGCTCTAAAGCGTTCGATGATTTAGTTATTGCTATAAATAAACTTAATTTATTTATAGTTGAAGTTGGTGAGGTGGAGTGTTTCGTTAAATCTGTCGGTAATCATGGCCCTAAATGGGTTTCAGAAGTATTAACCAGAGATATCGATAGCGACCCTGAATTTGAGGTGGCCAGACAGTTTGTCGCTAAAATCATATAACAAAAACATCAACTTCGCGCCTACGGCGCCGGACGCTCGTATCTCGCGCCGGTTATGTTGGCGTTGAGGCTGTAGAATAACTAATTCAGTCAAAATCACTGAAATTTTATGCTTCCTTATCGCACTGTAGGCGATTAACTCGGTATAGGGAATGCATTTGGTACCCTTGTTTTGAGGAGTAAATTATAATAAACGATTTACTCTACAGCCTCGTTAGTTGCCTGTAAATCAATTGAGTCCATATGATAAATCCTTGGGTTAAGTACGAAAAAATTGAAGAAAAAAGAAATGGCTTTTACGTCGAGTATACTCCTGTTTTTACTGGCCAAGAGTTTGCGATATTAAAGGTAAATATCTATGACAAAAAGCTAGCAGGTAATATCAAAAATATAGCAGAATCAGAACTAGAATATTGGGCTCTGAAATATCCAACTCCTATTATGTTGATGATCGATAATAAAACAGATGAAGAGTGGCGAACTAAAGATAAAATAGGCCATAGTTTTTTGTTAGGCTACCCTAAACTTGGGAAAATAATTTTACATTGGGATGAGTATCCTAAAGCTGAAGAGCCTGATATAGACCTTTCAAAAGAGAGTTTAGCTAAAATTTATTCTGGGTTAAATTATTCTACATATGAAGAGGTTGTAGCAAAACAAAAAATAGAGGTTAAAGGAAGAAAGCTACTTTTGCTTATTTTAACGTTGTGGGCTTGCATTATACCCGCTCTGATAGCATTTCTTGGTTGGTCTAATCCTATAGTTTCATTCATAGCGCTCGCTTTTAGTTGGTATGTTGCATTTACTAAAGGCATGAAACTATGGGGTCATAAGAAAAAATCAGATAAAGATCTAGCCAAAGAAAAAGAGCAATTAGCTAAAGATCATCACCACTATCATTGCCAGTTTAATCCTGATGCGTTTCTTCGATTAAAAAATGAAAACTTCAAAAAAGAGAGTCTAGAAAAAGAAAAAACTAAAGTCGATAGTATGCGTAACTAAGCAATTCAACAGGGACAAATAACAGTTGGCTTTTGTTCACTTCGTTCACTATTTTAGCCAACTATCATTTGCCCGTTAATTGGGCGTTGAGGCTGTAGAAAAACCTAAATAAAGAACAAAAAACATACAATTATCGCTTCCCACAGATCATCGTTTGTGATCAAATAGGTATTATCAATTAGGCATAAGGAGCCTTGGTGATGCCACGCTTTATCCCGCTAAATTATCAACAAAACTCAATGGTAGTTATCAACTATCTCGACCAACTTCAGTCCGGTACGTTTGAACATGCTATTCATCATTTGATTGATTCAAAATTGGATTTGACGGTGTTCTATCCCAAGTACAAGAATGATAATAATGGCCGTCCTGCGTACGACCCAGCAGCACTTCTAAAAATCGTTCTATTTGCTTATTCCAAAGGCATTACGTCAAGTCGCGAGATCCAATGGTGCTGTGAAACGAATATTGTATTTAAAGCGTTGAGCTGTGATTCTGTGCCTCACTGGACAACGATTGCAGCATTTGTCAGTGGTCGTAAAGAAGAAATTGAATCGGTGTTTGAACAGGTGTTGTTGATATGCCATGAGCAAGGTTTATTGGGTAATGAGTTGTTTGCAATTGATGGCTGTAAAATGTCTTCTAATGCAGCCAAAGAATGGTCAGGTACCTTTAAAGAGTTGCAAGAAAAACGCGATAAGCTTAAACGTCAAATTAGTTATCACATGAATGAGCACGAGAAGTTAGATAAAAGTGAAGGGGCTGATGAAGCGCGTAAACTACGTGCCACTCAAGCGATTGAAACGTTGAATAAAGCGCATGACAAGATAGAGCAATTCCTAAAGGAAGCGGAGCCACGGATGGGAAAAGGTAAAAAGCCGAAGGAAGTAAAAAGCAATATTACTGATAACGAGTCAGGTAAAATGACCACCAGTAAGGGCACTATTCAAGGGTATAACGGGGTGGCTACGGTCGATAAAAAACACCAAGTCATTGTGGATGCCAGGGTGTTTGGAGAAGGACCAGAGCATCATACCTTAACGCCAGTATTGGAAGGCATTCAAGACCGGTTTAACCGCTTAGCCATTAGTGAAGATATTTTAAAAACGCAACCCATTATCACCGCAGATACGGGTTTTGCTAACGAAAAAAACATGCAATATCTGCATGACAATCACATCAATGCGTATATTCCAGATAACCAGTTTAGGAGTCGTGACCCGAAGTTCGATGAACAAAAAATGAAACACGGTAAACGCCATCAAGATAAGAACATCAGAAAGAAAACCGTTATTCCAGCCAGTGAATTTAGCTTCGACCCAGTGACTAACACTTGTGTCTGCCCATCAGGCGAGACGATTAGCTTTAGAGGCATACGAGGAAATGCATCAGATGTAAGAACAGCCTACTTCGAAGGCCGATTATTACAATGCCGCCACTGCGATAAAAAACATCAATGTATGCATAATCCAAAGGCAGCAGACCACCGAAAAGGCAACGGCAGGCAAGTGAGTTTTGCATTGAATGAAACCAGAGCCCCGACTTATACCGACTGGATGAAGCATCGGGTTGATAGTCCACAAGGCAAACAAATATACAGTCACCGCATGTCGGTGGTTGAACCTGTGTTTGGCAACATAGGGACCAACAAAAAACTCAATCGCTTTAGCCTGCGTGGTAAAGATAAGGTGCAAGGTCAGTGGTATTTGTTCTGCTTGATACACAATCTTGAGAAACTCAATAATTACGGACAGTTAGCGGCGTAGTTAGCCCAACCTCCACTCAAAATCAGCCCCTTCACGTCCTTCATAACAGTCATCTCCAGCAGCATAAAAGCAAAAAAAGAAAATATATTCCATGAGTAAAAAACTTTGCAAAATATCTTTGCTCAAGGCAAAGTTGTGCACATGATAAATTTGAAGAAAAACGATGCGCTAAATAGTCAAAGTCGACTTTTTCTGCAGCCTCGTTACAACTCAACTCAAGGATCATCATGAAGCATGTAATTCTAATACTATCATTCCTGATTTCGTGCACTGTATCGGCAAATCCTGTTCCAGATTTCCCTTTTGTCATCGTCACAGAGAACCTAGATAAAAAAGTTAAACCCGACTTGGCAAAAATAAACTTCACACTACTTGCGTACGACAACTCTTCTGTCAAAACGATGGAGTCGTTGACAGGCTCATCAGCTTTGATTCTGGATTTACTCGAAGAGAAAGGCATTTCAATATCCAGCCTAGAGTCCTCTCAAGTTGACAAAACCATTAAAAGAGCCAGAAAAGAAGGCGTGTATGGGCTGGAAATCCTTGGCTACGAAATGACTCAAGATTTTGTACTCACCCTAAATGACTTAGATATATACCCAAGTGTAATGAATGCACTTATAAAACTAGACGGTGTGCAAGGTGCAGATGCACTTTTTGAGACAACGAAAGAAGATGTGTATAAAGAAGAAATGATACTAGACCTAAGTATAAAAGCCCGTAAGAAAGCCGATATGCTCGCCGAGGCTCAGTCCAAAAAGGTTAAAAGTGTATATGGCATAACAACAGAGGGTAATTTTGGCCAGGCATATGCAATATTCTCCTTAGAATACGACCCAGAAATGTATGCACTAGGAATGAGAGGTGGGTCAAACGGGGGGAACTTAATAATGGCTGTACCAGAATACATTGAAGTGGCCCAACAAATCACTGCAATATATAAGCTCAAATAGCGTCATCACTCAAGTTGTAACAAAAACAAGCGCCTGTTGTTGGCGTTAATGTCGCTTTAGAGTAATAATTCAATCAAAATTAGATATCACCAGCCTCTTTAATTAGGTTATTAGTGTCTGACTGCATAAATTTACTAACGACAGCTTTGAGTTGATTTTTGTCTTTTTTAAGACAAGAAATTGGACAACGCCAACCATTCGCGACGGCGCGTTCCGCGCGGAGGTGGTCTTGTGAGTTTTTGTTATGAATATTTTGCCAACCACTTAGTTCTTGTAGTCAGTGTAAGAACGATAATTGCTATATACGAAAGAATGGCAATAATTGGGATTGCGAGCATTCTCTGATCTGGTAATAACACCCAAAAGCAACTGACGAGTAAAAATCGAATTGCAGCGGTCACATCAAATATAGGCGAGCCGAAAGCCCACGACATCACGTAAAAATCCAAACAGTAGGCTATCGCCATACCAAGCAAAAGACCTTCAGGGTATTTAAAAAATAGGATAAGTAATATTGGAAAACTCATCGTTACAACACTCATATGTCTATATCCGATTAAATGTCGCAATCTATTCTCTTTACTGAACGGATCTGCGCCTACTAATTTTGACGTCAAAACAGCTACTGGAAAAATAAAAAATGTTCCGACAATTGCATATATTGACGAAATTTCGATTGGATGAATATTGGGAACAATAAGCACAAACTAGCTACTTTTCCAGAATCGAGTTTAACGTCTGTAAAGTGCTCTAAGCTGTCCTTTTGAACGTAACCTTGAATGTTCACTTATTATCAATAATTAGTTTGAGTGCAGAATATATATACGGATATTTTCGGGGGGCTAGCTATTAGAGTTTACCGTCGGGTAAGACTCAACGTACATGCATCATAAATTTGACCCAGTTGCGTACTTTATTTAACAATGACACCTATATTGGTAATAAAATTAACTTATTCGAAATGATTTTTTCGCATACGAAATTATACAGGTTACACTCGCCGATTAACGTATGCTTTTTTAACAATATCGATAGGAGTCGCACATCAAATTCGAGTTTACTTATGTTAAAGGCATCATTTTTGATTTGGATGATACCCTAGTGCAAACAGGTTTGGATTTCGCTGCAATTAAGCGTGATATAGGCTGTCCTGTAAAAGAGGATATTCTGACCTTCATTAGCAATTTGTCTTGTTCTAAACAACAAAGTGAAGCAAATAGAATCGTTCTTGAACATGAATTGCATGATGCACAAACGTCAGTTTGGTTGCCCGGGGCTGAAGCTTTTGTTGAGGTTGCAAGACAACATCAGTTGCCTCTGGCGATTGTGACTCGTAATTGCAGGCAAGCAACTGAGCTTAAAATGAACAGGAATAATATTGGCATCGACATTGTTATTACTCGCGAAGATGCTCCCGCTAAACCAGACCCGACGGCGTTGCTTAGCATTGCTAATGGTTGGCAAATAGAAACCCATGAAATTGCTTACTTGGGTGATTACATCTATGACATTCAAGCCGCTCATAATGCAGATATGCAGGCCTGGTTGTACAAATACCAAGCAGGTATTAGTGACTACAAAACGTGTTTGTCCTACATCGAAAAAACCTAAGACCCGACGTTTCAGCTTTCTGCAAGCTCCCTTCAGATATACCCTTCTTTTGAACAGTTGTTTATAGCGTGCTAAATTAGCAATATGTATTAATCAATAAGCGCCTATTTAGTACCGGAAGGTCGTATGTTTAGTGAACAAATTAGTGACTCAAATGGGTATATTTACTCAATGCTTGGCTTTGCGATATTCGGCCTTATTGTTTTGTTATTCGCTATAATTTTCTACCTTTTCTATAAAAAGCTGCTTTCAAAATACCAACATCTAGCCCTAGAACTCAAGACCCTTACCATTCGGAAAAAAGAAATATTGGAGACGCTTCACTTTCAGCAAATTAGCGTGATTAATATTGGTGCAACGATTCAGTCGGTCATTACCGAAGAGTTTGAACAACAAAATAGCGCACTGTTTTACGCGAATGAAGACAGTGAGCGAAGAGAGTCAAAAAAACACAACTGGCGCAAAGTATCCGAATTAGCTGAGCGACTCGCCTACTTTACGTTACGAAATCAGAAAAGAGACGGCATTAATATCGCGATTAGTACTAAATTGGTGTTTGCAGACAACGAAATGATGTTGAATGCTATCCTCGCTGCGAAAGGTCAGCAGTTGGACCTTTCACAACAGGGCCACAGTATGCTCAATATACCCAAAGGGACACTAGATAAAATAGTCAGAGGTGTGATACTACACGCCTCAAAAGTCGCGGATCCAAAAACCACATTGAGCCTCCGTTGCGATACTGGTGTCAATAGTTTCAATTTTAGTGTGACGGCCTTGGGTAGGGGCATAAGTAGCCAAGAAATTCGTAATATTCACTTGTCTGTGCGCACTAATCCGCGCTTCCATAGTGCTAAACGAGCTGAAGACAATGAAGGCGACTTAAACTTAGCCAGTATTTACCGACTCGTTACCCAGCTTGGCGGTTCGGTGAAACTAGTCAGTGCTCTCAATTATACCACCGTGATTTATGTCTCTTTGCCAGCAACTTCCAGTGCTATAACATCAGGTAATATGGAGCCTGCTGTGGTTCAAGAATCTGATCAAATAGGCGGTTTAGAGTCTGTTGAACGTGGTAAACCAAAAGTGCTGATTATCGATCAAAAGGACACCAGTCAGATGATAATGCACCGAGCATTGCAATCAAACTATCTATGTTTTGCCTGCATAACACCTTTACAGTCGATGCAACTAATACACAGATTGCAGCCATCAGTTATTTTGTTGGATCAAATTTTACCGGATATGGACCCTTTAGAACTGATTAAACTAATTCGAGAAAATCCACAATCCGAAAATATACCGATAGTCATTAGCTGCGGTATTGCGGCTCAAAGTTTCAGATTGTCGGCTCTGAGGCTAGGCGCTAGTTGTATTATAGAAAAACCATTAAGACCAACAGAATTGCAATTAACGGTTGCTGGCTTAATCGAGCAGCAACTGCGAGTTGCAGAAAAAGTAGGAGAAAAACTATTGGAATATCATCGCCAGCAACTTGATGTCCCTCAAGCCGCTACTTTTGATAACGATAAAGATAGAAGTTTCATTATTCGTTTTAATAAAATGATGGCGGAAAATTTTGCCAATGATCAATTTACTCGTGAAATTGCGGCCCACCATATGAATGTATGTTTACGGACTTTGAATAGAAGGTTAAGTGAATATTACTCACATAACTTTAAAGAACATTTAAAAAAATATCGATTAGAGAAGGCGAAAAATCTACTAAATAAAGGCTATACAATCAATGAAGCTTCGTTTGAAGTGGGATTTAGTTCAGCCTCTTACTTTAGTACTTGTTTCAAAGCAGAGTATGGTTTTGCGCCATCAAGACTGGTAACGCAATTTGCATAATTTACACTAGTGAACACCGCCACCTAATATTTGCACTTGGGCAATATCAGTATCGCCTTTCAATACTTTAAGAATGGCGTCTTGGATTAGCGTTCTCATGCCATCTTTTGCTGCCTGTGCTTTCATTTCCGGAACTGACGCTTCTTTATAAACCATACCTCTTAGTTCATTCGACATGCCAAGTAATTCGTGAACACCCGTTCTGCCTTTATAACCTGTGCCGCCGCAAGTATCGCAACCCGTTCCTCGAGTGAGCTCGATGTCAGCATCAAAATCTATTTCTAATTCATCCAGATAGCTTTCACCATATTGACGTCGAATAAATGCTTTGTCATCAACATTGGCGCTGTATGTTTCTTTACAATCAGGGCATATGGTTCTAATTAAACGCTGCGCTAATATACCAACACAAGCGTCGGCAAAGTTAACTGGATCTAAGCCCAAATCGAGTAAACGAGTAATAGTTTCAGGTGCGGAGTTAGTATGCAGAGTTGACAATACTAGGTGACCCGTTAACGACGCTTCAATACCCGCATGCGCAGTCTCTTTATCACGCATCTCACCAATCAGAATTATGTCTGGGTCGGCACGCAAGAATGCCCTCAACGCATTCGCAAAGGTAAAGCCTATTTTGGGTACTACTTGTACTTGCTGTAATCCTGGCTGAGTAATTTCCACCGGATCTTCAGCAGTCCAAATCTTTTTATCAGGTGTATTCAGATAGCCCAACACAGCGTGTAACGTGGTGGTTTTTCCAGAGCCTGTGGGTCCCACAACGAGAAGAATACCGTGTGGGTTTCTAATCATTAGTTCTAACATGTCCATATTGCGCGGCGACAAATTCATCTTGCCAATAGGCATTGCGCCACCTGTTGTCAATATACGCATAACAACACCTTCACCAGCAATGGTAGGGATTGTGGCAACACGGACTTCAACGGGCTGACCAGACATTTTAAAGGTTAACTTACCATCTTGTGGTACGCGTTTTTCGGCAATATTCATACTTGCCATGATTTTTATGCGCGCAATTACCGCATTATGGTGAGATGCAGGCACTTGATTGATATCACGTATCACACCATCAACACGCATTCGTACGCGAGTAGGCGCACTTTTCTCAGGGTCAACGTGAATATCAGAAGCGTTTAATCTTTTAGCATCATGTAATACACGACTAACCAATCGAACAACGGCGGGAGCGTCATCAGCGAGGTCATCTCCCAGATCTTCAATTTCTTCACCGCTTGTACCAATCTCATCCAGAATTTCGTCTAATTCACCGGGTCCAGACCCGCCCACGTTAGCGCCTAGGTACTGCAAAATATGAGTTGGAAGGCCAACCGCAATCTCATAACTATCAATGCCCAGTGCGCTCTCTATTTCCATTAAAAGCGTGGCATTATTAGGCTCAGCCATCAACACAATAGGACTGTCATTCGCATCCGACACAACGGCTACATGATTACGCTTCAAATAAGATAGATTGAGTCTGCTATCGCTTTGATACAAATGATACTTGTCAGGCATGTACCCTATAAAAGGTACTTGATAGTGCACCGATATGGCGTCGCCAATTTCTCCTTCGGCGATGCGCTGTTCTGACATGAGGCGTTGAATAACTTGTTTAGTGGTGGCTTGGTTTTCTGATAGTTCGTCGATAATTTTTTGTGACGTGAGTCCTCTATGGATTAAATATTCGAATTGATGTTTAGTGCCACCTAATTCATATCGGAATTTATCACCGAGTATTTCTGCAACCTTAACCGCAATTTCTACGTCTTTATCGTTGAATGGTGAATCATTTTTGTTAATAATTTGCATGACACCCATCAATACATCGGCATTAATAACGGGGACACACAATATATTACGGGTTTTGAAAGTACCTGATTTGTCGAATTGTCCTGCAAACCTCAGTCTTGGATGCAGTGAAGCAAGCTGCTCAACGTTATAAGGATCGTCTATAACTATGGGGAGTTGCGCCAATGCGACATACCCTGCGATGGAGAGCGGGCTTATTGGCACTTTAATTTGTCTGGTTTCTTTGCCGGTTTTAAATCGGGCTACAAGATCTTGATGTTGCCGTCTGCGTTGAAACAAGCTCATCCGTTGTGCGCCAAAAATCTGCAATATAATAGGCTCAACTTGACCGTAAGCATCCATCAGTGTTGGATGCGCGTCTAACTGAGCTCGCAGGTTATCTATGGCTGGTTGGTGCGCCGTACTTTCAATCATATAAAATCTTTTTTCCTTATTGTGCGATCATCATAGAGTGATACAGCTTGTAGACCCAGACTAAATTTGAATACATACGTATAGCTAAGCTATCGGCAACGTTGTAAAAACTCGTGATTTTTTCTTAATTTGTAGCAAATTAGCTGCACTTTTGAGCAATTAACTCTTACTATAATTAATATAATGTATGAATTGTAGACGACTAGTCGGACAGTTTGCTTACTTCATCGGGTAAAGAGACTTCATTTGGTAAAGAGACGTTATTGGGCGAATATGTGATCACACATTACGTGTGCTATAAACCATTATGGTATTGCACATTGGTTGATTGTGGCACTAGCGTGTTTAGATTAGCTTCGACGGTCTGGTTACCGCTCAGGAGTTGCTTAAACTGACCGATCAGTTGGATTTTGTCCGGAGAGCTTTTATCACCTGCGCCTATGTTGGTTAAGTCAATCATGAAGCTATCAAACATAGGTGTTAGGTCATTAATAATTTCCATATTCATAAACTGTTCTTGATTATAAATACTTGGGTAGCCCGCTTTTTGTTTGTCGATAGCAAATGAATCGCCTTTCAGATTAGTAATGCTGGTAGATTTGTCGCAAGACAGCATGCAGCCATTGTCGATGCGAGGTTTCTCGCAGCCAACACTTTGTTGGAAGAAGCACTGACGGCTGGTCATCAATAAAATAGGGTGATAGATGCTGTACATCATTTTGAAGTTTTTTGGACGTGTAATAGTCTGAATTTGCTGTTTGTTAATTTCGTTAGAAATAAACGCACCACTGCAGTTAAAGGTTTCTTGCATAGCGAATAGCGCATACGAATTTGTGGTATTTAAGAATGGTCCTGCAATCCACTCAATGCCTAATTCAAAGGCGCGATGCGCTATACCGGTTTTGTTAGTCACAATTAGTTTTGGTTTGACTTGCTCTAAAATAGTTAGGGTAACATCTTAGTCTTTACCAATTAATACAGGTGGGAACCACGGAATTAAGCGCGGATTGTCTTTCAGAAAATCAACATACTCAGGGCAGCCACGTTTATAAGCATCGGCTAATTTAAAGTAAATGTCAGCGTCGGTAACTTCAGCCAAGTATATGTTGCTTTGGTCACAAATTAATAGCAACAACTTAGGTGACATATCAATGTTCGGCTCTTTGCTGCTAATTAGGACTTGGTTTGATTGTAAGGTTATTGTTCTTGCATTGATGGGAGAACCAAGCAATAGCCCATCTTCTTTAATAACGGTTGTTATCGTTAACGGTAAACCTACCTCGCCACTAAAGCGCAAGGTTAGTAACCCTTTTGCAATGCTTAAGTTTTTTATTTTGTCAAAAACAGTCGAATTAATTTCATCCCTCTCTTGCTGTAGTTCTTGTTTAGCATCGTAGATTTCTACAACGGATATAGCATTTTTGGCCGCTAGTACATGATTGGTTGAATTATCTCGCGGGTTTTCAATGAACATCGACTGATTTAAATCGCCACGTAAAAAAGCATTGGTTAAATCACGATTAAACACTTTATAAAGTCGTTCGCCGTTTTGGGTCAATTCGCCAGTTTCTAAATACCCATCAAGTTGTTTACGGAAACTATCCACCACAGTATGCACATAACTCGCTCCTTTAATTCGTCCTTCAATTTTAAATGAATGAACGCCTGCATCAACTAATGCGGGTAGATCAAAAAAGGCTGAATTGTCTTTAATGTTGAGTGGGAAATTGTTACCGGCCTCCGTTGTTTCATATTCTTCTCTGCAGGCTTGACTGCAACGACCGCGGTTTCCTGAATTACCCGCACTAGCGGAGCTTGAATCACATAAACTGGAGAACGCGACACAAAGTGAGCCATGGTTTTAAAATAGCGCTCTAAAATGACGATATTTAAGGTCAAAAATATTTCGCAATCATATTGATGGGCTAAGTGAATAACACCAAACAGTTCATCAAATGAGATATTAGCAGCACGGTTGCGCGCATTAAAGCTATTTAAGCCACAGTAAACTGCATCGGCTCCTGCGATAATTGACGCCTTAATTGCGTCGACATCGCCCCGGGCCCTAATAATTCAATATTTGAATTCATTTTTATCACTTATAACCAATAATGTTTACACCTAAACTTTTACTTTTTCGCCATGGCGCAGATAGAACAAGTTGACCCAAGATAGACTATATGGTTATCCCACTGGAGCGAGGAATATACCTCCATATAATAAGTCGCGCAAAGCGGCACACTTAAACACTAATTTAATAGTGGTCTTGGGAGACAAATATGTTTACAAATTCAAAGTTGGCGGTTTCGATCCGTCTCGGTCTTGTCATTGGCGTTGCGTCAACGGCTATGTTCGCTTCAAACGCTGTGCTTGCGCAAGAAGCTGAAGTGACTAATAAAGTAGAAAAAATACAAGTTACGGGCTCACGTATTAAGCGCGCCGACATAGAGGGTGCAAACCCAGTCACAATTATGACTCGCGCAGACATAGAAAAGTTCGGTATTACTTCAATTGGTGATGTTCTTCAATCAATCCCTGCTGCTGGTTCTGCAATTAACTCCAATAGTAACAATGGCGGTAATGGCACAACTACTGTTAACATCCGGGGTATTGGGTCAAACAGAACGCTTGTACTCGTAAATGGCAAACGTTGGGCGCCTGGTCTAGGCGGTACAGTTGACTTAAACAACATCCCTTCTGCAATTATTGAACGCATCGAAGTGTTGAAAGATGGCGCTTCAGCGGTATACGGTTCTGACGCAGTTGCTGGTGTTATAAATATAATAACACGTCAAGATTTTGAAGGTGTTCACGCCAACGCATATGTAGGTGAATTTGGTGATGGAGACGGTCGCAGACAAGCAACTGATATAGGTTTCGGTGTCTCCAGCGATAAGACTAACGTATACTTTAACGTAAGCTATGTGAAAGAAGAGCCAACATTAGCGGGCGACCGTGCTATTTCTTCAGTACCAGTCTTTGGAACCCCACAAGGTTTCGGCGGTTCATCAGGCACGCCGACTGGCCGTTTTATGTTTTTTGATGCGGATGGCACTTTTAACAACAGCACAGGAGATGGACAAGGTGGATTAGCACCTTGGGTTGAACCTGATAGTCGTTTTAACTTTGCACCGTTTAACTATCTTTCTACTCCACAGGAAAGAACAAACGTGTTTGTACAAGGTAGTCATGAATTAACCGACGACATTACTGTTTCTGCTACAGCATTTTATGGTAATAGAAAATCTGCACAATTCTTAGCTCCTACCCCATTGTTCTTTGGTTCTGCTTTCGGTGACGCGGGTTATACTATCGCCGCGAACAATCCGTTTAACCCAACTGGCTTAGATTTAACTACTGATTCAGCAATTGGGGATCCTAGCAACTTATACTTAGTTGGCCGTCGAATGTTTGAAGCTGGTGGTCGTGAGTTCGTTCAAAATGTTGACCAATTCCAGTTTAACTCTGGTGTTGAAGGTACTTTTGAATTTAACGACAACGAGTTCTATTGGGATGTTGGCTATACTTATGCTTCCATTCAACAAAACCAAATTACAGACGGTCTACTCAACACTAACCGTGTTAAGAACGCTATAGGTGATGTTGATGCATGTACAGGCGGCAATGATGGCTGTGTACCATTAAATTTATTTGGTGGTTCTACTGGTTTGGGTGAAGGTACTATTACGCAAGAAATGCTCGACTACATTACTTTTACTGCGCAAGATGCTTCGGGTTCTGAGTTAAGAAGCTATCAAGCTAACCTTTCTGGTGATTTGCTAGACCTTCCAGCGGGTACGCTTGCATTCGCAACTGGCTGGGAAAAGCGTTGGCAAGAGGGTTTTGACCAGCCGGACGCACTTATCGCAGCAGGTATAACCTCTGGTAACTCTCGCCAACCTACTGAAGGTGAGTTCAGTGTTGAAGAATTTTACTTAGAGCTTGCTGTTCCATTACTAGCTGATGTTCCGTTTGTACAAAACTTAGATTTAGAATTAGCGACTCGCTATTCTGATTACAGCAACTTTGGCGACACGACTAACAGTAAAATTGGTCTTAAGTGGCGTATCAGTGACGAATTAATGATTCGTGGTACTTTCTCTGAAGCATTCCGTGCACCATCGGTATCTGAATTGTTTTTGGGTAACAGCGATAGCTTCCCATCGTTAACTGATCCATGTAACGGCGGCGCAGCCGCTAATCCAGCTTTAGCTGGTTGTGCGGGTATTCCAGCGACTTATAATCAGCCTAACAGCCAGATTCGTATCACTGTTGGTGGTAACGCGAATCTGCAAGCTGAAGAAGCAGAAAGCTTCACATATGGTTTTGTCTATTCTCCAGCTTGGGCGGACGGTCTTTCAATGACGTTCGATGTGTTTGATATCGAGATTGACAATGCTGTTTCTACTGTTGGTGCACAAAACATCCTTGATGCTTGTGCGGGTGATGGCGTAACTCTTTGTTCATTCGTTCAGCGCAGCGCTGGTGGTGGTGTTTTAGATTTGTTCAACGGTCTAGTTAACTTGGGTGGTCAAACAACTTCCGGTTTTGATACCAATATTCAATACGGTGTTGAAACTGAGTTTGGTGAATTTAACTTCCTATGGGATGCGACTTACATTGATGAGCGTTCAGTTATTGTTGTTGATCCAGTAGCTGGTACTTCAGTTACTGTCAATCAAGCAGGCAGTGCATTTGACCGTGACGTAGTTCCGCGCGTTCGTTCTAATATCTCTGCTACTTGGCTTCTTGACGATTTCAGTGCAAGCTACTTGGTACGTTTCATTAATCATACGATTGAGGCTTGTGGTATCAGTGATGCTTTAGAGCAAGAATTGTGTAGCGAACCATCTGCTGAAGTTGGTGGAGAGAGTTTCAACAGATTAAGTGACATGGCTTATCATGACGTATCTGGTAGCTACCAAATAAATGATCAAATCAAAGTAACAATTGGTGTGAACAATTTGTGGGATACTGATCCACGAGTATCCTACAGCACCTTTGCAAACAGCTTTGACCCATCAATGTATGAAATACCTGGTCGATTCACATATACTCGTATAAGTATGGCGTTCTAAGTTAGACTTTAATAAAATTGCACTGCAAAAATAAAAAAGCCTCCAATGGGGGCTTTTTTAATATATCAACTAAATTAACGACTAAACTTTATGAATATCGAAACTTTACTACAAAAAGCATTTGATCATTTTCAAAACAATGAAATTGACGAGGGTACACGGCTATTAGAGCGAGCTGCCCAAACGGGAGATCCGAGGGCTGTTTTATATTATGCAGATAACCTTTATTCAATAGATCAAGAGAGTGCACTGTTATTTTTGCAACAAAAGTCAATTGACGGCATCGTAGGTGCTGGACACCGATACGCTTTACTTAAAGTTTTCTTTGAAACCAGAGTTCTCGAACAAGATATATTTGATGCTTTATACAGGGATGCATCTAAAGGTCATATTGAGTCTTTGTTGATACTGATTAACACTATTTCAGATGAAACGATAAGTAGCTCGTTATTATATAAATTAAACGATATTGCTCCGGAATTAATGCAAGATTTAGACATCGGGTTACCAGAGCAAGAAACAGCTTTTAATATAAAACTCGCGAGCGAGTTATTTTTTGAGAATCTTAATAATTCAATAATACCAGAACCTAAAATCTTACAGATTGAGATCGGGCTGACTATATGGAAGCATGCGCTTTCCCCCTTAGAGTGTAATTATTTTAAATTACGTTTTGCTTCTATGCTCCAGCCGTCACAAATATTCGATCCGCTTACGGGTGTCGCTCGACAAGATCCTATTCGACAAAGTTATATTGCAACTATTCAGCCAGAGTATTTAGATTGGTTTAGCTTAGATATTGACCGACGAATTGCTATATTTTCAGATACTCAGGTAGCCAATGGTGAGCAAATCAATATCTTGTATTATCAAAAAGGCCAGTCTTACAAGCCTCATTATGATGCGCTTGTGGGCGAGCATATTGGAATTAAGGCGCATTTAAAAGACGGAGGGCAAAGAATTAAAACGGTATTATGCTACTTAAACGACGTTCTAGAAGGAGGAGAAACTTCGTTTCCTCGTATTCCGTTTAATTATAAACCGTGTAAATGTGACATGTTACTATTCGATAACACGGACAATAAAGGTAGTGTTCTTAATCTGTCATATCACACAGGAAAGCCTGTAATATTAGGTGATAAATGGGTATTATCAAAATGGATCCGAGCAAACACAACAAGCTACGGTAAAATAGTGTATAGTAAATTAAGGTAACGAGTCTTAATATTTACTAAATGAATTCCAAATAACCTTAAAACAAAAAATTACATCCGCAAAAAACTCGATAATACCAGCAGCTTTAAAATGCTGGCAAAGAAGTCAAGACGGATTGTCAACGGCCGAGTAAGATCTACAAGATACGAAAAAATGTCAATATTTATAAATGATAGCAGTTTAATTAGCTGCCCTTCGTCACTTTTAATATAAGTGAGATAACTTTTGTACCAGCATGATTGAACACATTTTAGATTCACTCCGTAATTGTAATTACGACAGTGCATTAGATTCATATCTGGAATTGTTTAATCAACACCCCGAGCAATTTCAGATAGGTTCTGATAGTGCGTTAAAAGGAATAAACACTCACCTTTCAAACGCATCTAACTTAGCTCGAAAAAAGGGATTTGATAGTGTTGAACAAGCCAGAAAGGGATCACCTCGTTTAGCAAGTGGAATAGACAGTATATTCGGCTTAGTTACAAAATCTTTCGAACACAGCCACCAACAACCTACTTTTTTTTATGTTCCTGAATTACCAAGTAGCGGTTTCTTTGAAGTTGATCAGATCCCAAAATTAGATGATTTTTTGGAAGGATTAAAGTGTTTCATGCCTGATTTATTAACACTAATTGATAAAAGAAAGCAAAATTATATAGATATGATGGGGCAAGTTCCAGATACTGCGGGCTGGCAAAACTTAAGGAACGGAAATTGGCTGTCTCAACATCTTATTAAATCCCATGGTGAGGACAAATGCACAATCAGCGGATTAGCTGAATATTTTGAAAATGCTTCCGTTGTCGCTGATTGTCCTCCGCACGCTCCCGAAGCATTTATTTCTTATCTATTACCGGGTGCTAAAATCCCGTCGCATTTTGGATTATCTAACGTAAAACTCACTGTACACGTGCCTTTACAAGTCAATTCAAAATGTAATATTAAAGTGGGTAAGGAAACAAAAAATTGGGTATCTCCACCTCAAAAAGTCATCATTTTTGACGATAGTTTTGAACATAGCGCTGAGAATTTAGGTGAAAAGATGCGAAGCGTGCTTATTTTTGATATCTGGAACCCTCACCTGAGCGATCGAGAAAAAACAGCAATTCGTTTGTTTATGAAACTTTACAATGAATGGTCTACTACTTACGGAGTACTCGCCTCACTAGACAAGCATTTGCATGTTTAAGTGCCTAATTCGTTTAATCAAAGTAAGCATAGCTGCACAAAGGCTAGTACAAACTTATTTCATAGGAGTTTCTTGAAATGAATCCTGTTGCCATTTATCAATCTATTTCAAAAAGTTTTCAATTATCGAATTATACAATAGTTGAGAAAATGGCAAAGCAGCACGTCGCGATTATATTAGCAGAGCCCAACATAGCACAAATGGTCGCTGTTTCTCTGCGCAGACTAAACAAAAATGATCAGGCTAAAAAATGGTTTATTAAATCAATCAAAAGATATCCAAGTCACGTGCCTTTATTAAATAGCTATGGTAATTTTTTACTCGATTTGAAAGACTATAATGCAAGTAAAGTGCAATTTCAAAAAGCTGTTTCAATAGAGTCAAATCATTTTAATTCTTATCTGAATTTAGGTCGTTTACATACAAAGCTAAATGAATATTCAAAAGCACTTACCAGCTTTAAACACGCGGCTCATCTCAAGCCTGCTAGTACAGAGGCAATTGTAGGTTGTGCGGATACCTATAGATCACTAGGCGATATAATCGCTGCAGAGAACATTTATCTCAATGCGTTACAACAGGACAGTGCAAATATTAAGGTGCTTAATAACCTAGCTGCAATTCGCAGGCATCAAAATAGATTCAAAGAAGCTATAACCTTGCTAAACGAAGCGCTTATAGCTGCTCCCAACGAATCAACAAGCCTTCGAAATTTAGCGGCATGTTTGGCATTGAATAATCAAACAGAAGAGGCCGTAAAGCACTACAGACAAATAGTTACTGCTAATCCTTTTAATGTGGATGTGCAGGGTGAACTAGCTCGGTTGTTATGGTCCTTGGGAGACAGTAAGCCTTTCCAATATATACACGCTGCTTTAGGCAGCGCAGTAGAAAATGTGGCGTATTGGATATGGTTTATTGGCTTACTAATGGAAGCTGAGGAATACGAACTAGCGACGTATTATATTAATACCATATTGGAAGTGCATCCTGATGAATATAGGGCTATTTCATATTCCGCGCGGATTCAAAGAGTGCGAAATGATATTCGCTGTATTGAAACAAGTAAAATAGCACTTAAAGTATCTAAGCAGCCAAACAACACCGGTTTATTAAATGAACTTGGGTATAGTTTACTGGCATTTCAGAAAAATGCCGAGGCTTTAGGGATTTATAGTAAATTAACCAAGATCGATGAACTGAACCAAGGCTGGTGGACATTACTTTCTACCTGTTATAGACGGCTCGGTAATGTGGCAAAATATGAATGGTTATGTGACTACTCAAACCTAGTGTCTACAAATAATATTGATGGTGCAATTAGCAAACAAGGCGTACTTCTGGATATTCAGGCTCTGAAGTTTGAGTTAAAAGATATGCACAACACCAGTCGACATCCTATAGGACAGTCTTTGAGAGGTGGAACGCAAACATTTGAAAATCTCTTTGATAATCAATTACCGCAAATTCAAGCGCTGAAAGAAATTGTGCTGGAGAACGTTCAAACATTTATAAGTACACATAAAGTCGATAGGCGTCATCCGTTTTTATCGAGAGTTGGCGACCTCGAATTATCTTTTGTTGGGTCATGGAGTGTAAGTTTGAAAAGTAATGGTTTTCATAGATCTCACTTTCATCCTCAGGGCTGGTTAAGCGGCGTTTTTTATATCAACTTACCTGCAGAAATTGAAGATGAAGGGCAAGGTTGGTTGCAACTTGGAAAGCCAGAAATTGAAAATGACCAAAGTGCCAGCGATTTTTTAATCAAACCAGAGCCGGGCGGCCTTATACTTTTTCCTTCTTATATGTGGCATGGTACTTTACCATTCTTCTCGTCAACTCAACGTCTCACTGTTGCCTTTGACCTTAAACCAAAAAAGACGTTACGGAAACCCTAATGAGCAAACGCTTAGATCCGAATAAAGTACTGGAACTTTTCAAAAAAAGTGCCTTTGAATTAGTCGTGAAGCAATTTTCAGCATCGTTAGGGCAACATCCTATGGTTGATATGATGTTAGCTATATCCTTATCAAAAATTAATGAGGAAGCTAAAGCACATAAAATCTTTAGTGATTTACAGCGGCACTACCCAACTAACCCAGATATTGCATTTAACGATGCTCTAGTATTTAAGCAACAAGGTATGATTGAAGTGTGCCAAAAAAAGTTACGTTTAGCGCTAGTTCTGAATCAGAAATATCATCCTGCATATTATGCTTTAGGTAATATATTATTTGACCAAGCTAATTATAAAGAGGCGCTAAAATGCTATTTAAAAGCACTTAAGTTAGCCGCAAACCAACTCGATTATTTGCGAAGCGCGGCGTCTTGCTATTCAAAGCTGAGGGAATATCAATCAGCCTATTTATCCATCAGTCAAGTTTTTGGTTCAGGACTCGAACACACTAACGATTTAGTCTTTTCTATGCAGCAGTTGTATCTTGCAAAAGACTATAGGAAAGCACGAAAACTATTTCAAAGGTTTAATGATACAAATCTAACAAGTGACTATTTCCGCTATTACTATTGTCTAATTGAGATAGACGAGAAAAGGTTTGTATTTGCGTTGAAGCATTTACACGCTATAAACCCTAAGGAATTGTCTAATGATGATGCTGAAATGCTGCAAGCGAACATCTGCTTTTGTAAGTTCTTATTGTTGGCAGATACACAAGCCTTAAATGAAATTCAACAACTCACTCTTAATAGTGTGAATAAAAACATTGTTATTTTCGCAATGAATTTATTTGAGACATTAGGACGATTCGATGAGGTCGGTCTTTTATACGATAAAACGGTTAATGAAAATATTATTGATAATGAGATATCGTTAATACGCGCAAAGGTACTTGTAAGACAAGACTTGCAAACGCTAAACCAAAAGAACCAAGATTTTTCGACTTTAATTGATGTAGACAATAAGATTGAGGGTCTGCAAGAACCGCATGCAGAGGCAGAAGCCATAGTTATTTCAATACTGAATGCGGGCGAGCAAAGAAAAGATGCAGTAGACAGGAATCTTCAACTAGGCTGTCTTTATCAATCGATAAAGTTATTTGATAAACAGAAACGTTTTGCAGAAAGTTGGGCTACGATGAAAAAGATTGAGACAATTAATGCAGAGATTGCCAAAAATATTGGCATAGACTTTCAAACTCATGTTGAAACTGTATCAAGGCTGACTGGTTTAAATAATCAGGGAAGAACGTCTCAACAACACAAAAACATACCAAAAATGCTTTTCATAGTAGGTTTTCCTAGAACCGGAACAACGCTATTAGAGTCCAAATTAGCGCTTTTACCCAATATTAAACTATTAGAAGAAACACACGCATTACAGGATTTTTTAGAGTGCGAAAGGCCCAATAGCCCGCATGCAATTTTAGAACAACTATCGTCGTTAGATAGCGGTCAACTTATGCAACTAAGTGAAGAATACATAAGCAGCTTGAGTGATTTTGTAAATTTCGATAATTCAGATATTCTTCTTGATAAAATGCCACTAAATGGCCTTTACATTGATGCAATTAGGTTGCTATTTCCTTCTGCCAACGTTGTAGTGATGTATCGCGATCCTCGAGATATTTGCATCAGCTCTTTGAAGCAGTCGATGATTCAGCTTTATACAGTCGAGCAATTCTCTCAACAGTATGACGTATATATGACGTTCCTTCATCGAAGACTACAAGCAGACTCTAACCGAATATGCATTGTAAAATATGAAAATTTAGTAACCGATTTCGATAATATTTATGAACACATTTTGGAGGAAATAGGCTTGCTTATGCATTACGAAGCCAGTTTGCAATGTAGTCCGGATAAGGATAATCTCCAAGTAACGCAGTTGTATAACACCCCCAGTTACGACCAAATAAGCAGGCCCATTTATACTTCATCAATCGGGAATTATAAGCAGTATTCAGCTTTTTTTGATTTTGAACATCCTCTTTTAAAAAAGTGGGTAGATAAATTGGGTTACTCTGATTAGTAGATTGGGCTATCCCATTTTATTTATGTTGGCACTTTCTCTAACTTAAATGCAAGCGTGAAGCGGGGCATATAACAAATGCGATTTGGTGGTCGGCCTACATGTTTAATTGCGCCATGAAAAATCACAGTTCGACCTGGCTTTGGATTGCAAGCAAACATACAGTCGTCGTGGTTATTATAGAATAGTGTTTCTCCGCCCCATTCCAAATCCCAATTTGGACATATATAAACAAGCGCCGTAAGTTCATCAGACTCTGGCATGCAATCTGTATGTGTGAATAGCATATCCCCAAAGCCTGCATAGTTAGTATATGCACGGTATGCACGATATTTTTCGCCAGTCGATTCTTCAATAGCCGCAATAATTTTCTTATATACAGGCAATGATATAATTTGTTGGTCTGCTAGACTAACGACCCAGTGCTTATATTCTGCCGTATCGGGACGTGCAACTTCATTTCGTTTAAAAGCGCTAGCTTCGAGGCCATGAAAGATTGAGGTTGCTTCTTGTACTGAACAGATATCATCAAAAACATAAATAGGTTTACCGTCAACCTCTTCAGAATATTTTGGTACTGAATTCATTTTTCTAATTAAACTCCATATATTTGCAATAATTATCTAAAGTGTATCTTTTTAATATTTATATGCATAGAGGAAAAATCGTTCTGTGAGAGCAATATCTTTTTTATTCACATTAAAGCCTTGCCTTCCTGCTCAATCTCTGTATGATTTGCGCCCACTGTCTCCACGGGTACTTTTAGAGTTCCTCATAAAAGACATTGTTTAGCGGGTCGAGTAACTAGGTCTATAAGTTTTATGCTTCTTTAGTCATACGCCACGTAGCTAGCGAACTGTTGCCCACTAGTATTAATTTACTTGGGTGAGCTAACAGCAAGCAACACGCTAACATATGAACAAGACCTCAATTAGAGGTCAATGGTTTACGCACATCTTTTCATCCGCGCTTTTTAAGAAGGCAGTAGGAGTGAAAAGGTGATTTATTTTGTTCTTTCGATTGGAGCTTTATCGATGCCAAATCAAAGAATTCGTATTCGCTTAAAAGCGTTTGATCACAAGTTGATCGATCAGTCTACAGCAGAGATTGTAGAAACCGCGAAACGCACTGGCGCACAAGTATCGGGTCCTATTCCCTTACCAACACGCAAAGAGCGCTACACGGTTCTAACTTCTCCGCACGTTAATAAAGACGCACGAGATCAGTACGAAATCCGCACACACAAACGTTTAGTAGATATCATTGAACCGACTGATAAAACAGTTGATGCATTGATGAGATTGGACTTGGCTGCCGGCGTTGATGTTCAAATCAGCCTGGGCTAACAAGAGAGGGTAATAACAATGTCGATTGGTCTTATCGGTCGTAAAGTGGGCATGACTCGTATCTTCACAGAAGATGGCGTATCTATCCCTGTAACTGTTATTGAAGCGACCCCTAACCGTGTTACTCAGTTACGTACTGAGGAAACTGACGGTTATCGTGCACTACAAGTTACCGCGGGCACTAAAAAAGCCAACCGCGTCAACAAAGCTTCTGCAGGACATTTTGCAAAAGCTGGCGTGGAAGCAGGCCGCGGCTTGTGGGAATTCCGCCTCAACGAAATTGAAGGTGGTGATATTGAAGTAGGCAGTGAAATCACTGTCGAAATCTTTAATGACACGAAGAAAGTCGATGTAGCAGGTACATCTAAAGGTAAAGGTTTTGCCGGTGTAATTAAGCGTTGGAATTTTAGTCATCAACGCATGACACACGGTAACTCACTATCTCACCGTGCTCCAGGGTCAATTGGTCAGAACCAATCACCTGGTAAAGTATTTAAAGGCAAGAAGATGGCAGGTCAGCTTGGTAACAAGCGCATCACCACTCAGTCTTTAGAACTAGTTCGCGTAGATGCTGAAAACAACCTTTTATTAATTAAAGGTGCCGTACCTGGCGCAACTGGCAGTGACGTTATCGTCTTGCCAGCTGGCAAAGCGTAACGTCTGGGAGTAATCTGATGGAATTAACATTGAAAGACGCGAAAGGCGCTCTTGAAGTATCCGACACTACCTTTGGACGTGAATTCAACGAAGCACTTGTACATCAAGTGGTTGTTGCATTCGGTGCAGGTGCTCGTCAGGGTACTAAAGCGCAGAAAACTCGCGCTGAAGTACGCGGTGGTGGTAAGAAGCCATGGCGTCAAAAAGGAACAGGCCGAGCCCGTGCTGGTACTATCCGAAGCCCAATTTGGGTTGGTGGTGGTCGTGCATTCGCAGCTAAGCCGCGTGACTTTGAACAAAAAGTTAACAAAAAAATGTACCGTGGTGCGATCCAAAGCATCCTGTCTGAATTGGTGCGTCAAGAACGCTTAATTGTTGTTGAAAAATTTGGTGTTGAAACACCAAAAACGAAAGAACTTTTAGCTAAATTGAATGAATACGGCTTAACCGATGTATTGATCGTTACTCCTGAAGTAGATGAGAACTTGTTCTTAGCTTCACGTAACCTTTACAAAGTTGACGTTCGTGACGTTCAAGGAATTGACCCAGCAAGTTTAATCGCATTTGATAAAGTGCTGATTACAGCTGAAGCAGTCAAGCAACTTGAGGAGGCATTAGCATGAACGAAGAACGTTTATTAAAAGTCCTTTTAGCACCTCATGTTTCAGAAAAGGCTACTATGGCTACTGAAACAAGCAACACGGTTGTTTTCAAAGTTCTTAAAGACGCGAGCAAAGCAGAGATCAAAGCTGCAGTTGAAAAATTGTTTGAAGTTGAAGTGAACTCTGTTCGTACCCTAGTATGCAAAGGTAAAACTAAGCGTCATGGGCAATCTTTTGGCAAACGCAGTGACTGGAAAAAAGCATATGTTATGCTTAAAGAAGGTCAGGATATCGACTTTGTCGGTGCTACTGAGTAAGAAGGGGATTAGAAATGCCATTATTGAAAGCTAAGCCAACTTCTGCAGGTCGTCGTCACGTTGTTCAGGTTATTAATCCTGATTTGCATAAAGGCGCTCCACATGCACCTTTACTTGATAAATTAAGCAAATCTGGTGGCCGTAATAACAATGGTCGTATTACTGTTCGTCATATTGGTGGTGGTCACAAGCAACACTATCGTATAATTGACTTCAAACGTAATAAAGACGGTATTCCAGCGAAAATTGAGCGTTTAGAATATGATCCAAATCGTTCGTCTAATATCGCTTTGGTATTATACGCAGACGGTGAGCGTCGTTATATTTTAGCACCGAAAGGCGCTAAAACAGGCGATGCTATCCAGTCTGGTGCTGATGCAGCGATTAAAGCGGGTAATGCAATGCCAATGCGCAACATACCTGTTGGTTCAACAGTACACGCGATTGAAATGAAGCCAGGCAAAGGTGCACAAATTGCACGTTCTGCTGGTCAATATGCACAAATCCTTGCAAGAGATGGAGCGTATATAACATTACGTCTCAAATCTGGTGAGGTACGTAAAGTATTATCTGATTGCCGTGCAACTATCGGTGAAGTAGGTAACGCTGAACATATGCTTCGTTCACTAGGTAAGGCCGGTGCTACTCGCTGGCGCGGTGTTAGACCAACGGTTCGTGGTGTTGCCATGAACCCGGTTGATCACCCGCACGGTGGTGGTGAAGGTCGTACATCTGGTGGTCGTCATCCAGTTTCACCTTGGGGTGTACCTACCAAAGGTAAGAAGACCCGAAGTAACAAGCGTACTGATAAACTTATCGTACGTCGTCGTAATAAATAACAGCGAGGATTCACCATGCCACGTTCTCTCAAGAAAGGTCCTTTTATTGACCTGCACTTGCTGAAGAAGGTAGAAGCTGCAGTGGAAAAGGGCGAAAAGAAACCAATTAAGACTTGGTCTCGTCGCTCTATGATCATCCCAGATATGATTGGGTTGACCATTGCGGTTCATAACGGTCGCCAGCACGTACCTGTTTTCGTCAGTGACGAAATGGTTGGCCATAAGTTGGGCGAGTTTGCGCCAACGCGTACTTATCGCGGCCATGTCGCAGATAAGAAAGCCAAGAGATAAGGGGAATAAAATGGAAGCATTAGCTAAACACCGTTTTGCTCGTACGTCACCTCAAAAGGCACGCTTGGTAGCAGATCAAATCCGCGGATTACACGTTGAAAAAGCTTTAGAAGTTTTAACGTATAGCCCAAAGAAAAGCGCTGCGCTGATCAAGAAAGTGCTTGAGTCAGCAATCGCCAACGCTGAAAACAATGAAGGTGCCGATATTGACGAGTTGTCGATATTTAAAATCTTTGTTGACGAAGGCCCGACTATGAAGCGAATCAAAACACGTGCCAAAGGCCGTGCTGATCGTATCTTTAAGCGTAGCAGTCACATTACTGTGGTTGTAGCAGATAACTAGGAGTAGATTATGGGACAGAAAGTACATCCTACCGGTATACGCCTGGGTATCAGCAAGCCATGGACGTCTACCTGGTACGCTAATACAGCAGAGTATGCAGATAACTTGTTTAACGACCATCAGGTCCGTCAATATTTGACGAAGCAGTTAAAGAGCGCGTCACTTTCGAAAATCGTCATTGAACGCCCAGCTAAGAGTATTCGTGTGACTATTCACACTGCTCGACCGGGGGTTGTTATCGGTAAGAAGGGAGAAGACGTAGAGAAGCTTCGCAATCATGTTTCTAAGCTAGCCGGTGTGCCAGCTCAGATCAACATTGCTGAGGTTCGTAAACCCGAGCTAGATGCACAGCTTGTTGCTGACAGCATTTCAAGCCAGCTTGAACGTCGTGTTATGTTCCGTCGCGCTATGAAGCGTGCCGTACAAAATGCAATGCGTTTGGGTGCACTTGGTATCAAAGTTCAAGTAAGTGGCCGTTTAGGTGGTGCAGAAATTGCACGTGTTGAATGGTATCGTGAGGGTCGCGTACCTTTACACACTTTCCGTGCTGACATTGACTATGCAACGTCTGAAGCAGCAACGACTTACGGTATCATTGGCGTGAAAGTCTGGATCTTTAAAGGTGAAGTATTAGGCGGTTTGCCTCTTACACAAGAGCAACCAGCTCCCGCGCCTAAGAAGAAAGGCCGCAACGCTAAACGAGAGGGCTAATCATGTTACAACCAAAGCGTACGAAATTTCGTAAAATGCATAAAGGTCGTAACCGTGGTCTTGCTATTGCCGGAGGCAAAGTAAGCTTCGGGACTTATGCTTTAAAAGCTGTCGCACGCGGTCGTATGACCGCACGTCAAATTGAAGCAGCTCGTCGCGCTATGACTCGTCACGTTAAACGTCAAGGTAAAATTTGGATTCGAGTTTTCCCTGACAAGCCAATTACACAGAAGCCTTTGGAAGTTCGTCAGGGTAAAGGTAAAGGTAACGTCGAGTACTGGGTATGCCAAATTCAACCAGGACGTGTGTTATATGAAATGGAAGGTGTTCCAGAATCTATAGCTCGTGAAGCGTTTGCATTGGCTGCGTCGAAATTGCCATTTAAAACAACCTTTGTAACTCGGACGGTGATGTAATGAAAGCGACTGAACTTAAACAGAAAAATTTAGAAGAGTTGAACGTTGAGTTGATTAGCTTGTTTCGTGAACAATTTAATCTTCGCATGCAACATTCTACTGGCCAGCTTGAAAAGACTGACCAATTAAGAACAGTACGTCGCAGCATCGCACGTGTTAAAACTATTTTAACTCAAAAGGCTGACGCGTAATGACTGAACAGAAGATTCGTACAGTACAAGGCCGTGTAACTAGTAACAAAATGGATAAAACCATTACTGTTATGGTTGAGAGAACTGTTAAACACCCAATTTACGGGAAGTTTATTAAGCGCTCAACTAAGCTACACGCCCACGACGAAGATAACGCGTGTAATGAAGGCGATATAGTAAATATTACTGAATGTCGTCCTCTTTCTAAGTCTAAGACTTGGATGTTAGTTGACGTTGTGACCAAAGCTTAATTAAAAGCAAATTAAAATAGGCGCTACCTTTCGAGGCTAGCGCCTTTTTTTTATCTTTTATTAGCTACAATAATTGCTTGACCTTAGATGTTACTCTAAGGTGTATACTGTCTTTCTTAAATGACGATTTGGGTACGGAAATGAAGATTAGTGAACTTGCAAAGCGGGCGGGAATGAGTGCTTACACAGTCAGATATTATGAAAAAGTGGGCTTACTGACTCCTTCACAGCGCACTGAAAGTAATTACCGTGTTTACAATAAAGATGATGTCATTACCGCTGAGTTTATCAAACGTAGTAAAGAGTGTGGATTCAGTTTAGCTGAAACTGCGTCGTTGCTAGCAATTAAAAATGATAAAAGCCAGCATGTATGTGCGGAGGCAAAACAAATTACACAAACAAAAATAGTAGAAATAGCGGCGCAGATTGAAAAGCTAAAAAAGATGCAAAATACGTTAACCGAGCTTGAAGCTTTTTGCTGCGGTGGACAAGAAAGCGCTGTTTTTTGCTCAATCATATCTTCACTAGAGCAGGAGAGCTGATATGTTGGCACTCAATAATTTTGTTTTATTGTTTGTTGAAGCCGCCCCGTTCTTACTGGCAGGTATGTTGATAGCCGGCATTATTCATCAATTTGTACCAAAAAATTGGATAGAAAAAACCTTAGGAAGCAAGGGATCTATTCTCAATGCAGCACTCATTGGTGCGCCGCTGCCATTGTGTTCATGTTCCGTTATTCCTGTCGCAATGGGGATTAGGCGCGGTGGTGCGAGTAAAGCCAGCACGGCCAGCTTTCTAGTTGCCACGCCCGAAACAGGAGTGGACTCTATAGGCATAACATATGCCTTAATGGGGCCGGTCATGGCCATTGCTCGTCCTGTTGCGGCCATATTTTCTGCATTATGTGCTGGAATGTTAGTACACCTATTTGGTACTAAGGAGACGGCTACAGATACACTCAAGCCTATTGCACAGCAACAGTCAACGAGTTGTTGTGACACCTCTGAACCTGAATTTTTATCCATTAAACAAAAAGTCGTTTCCTCTTTTGCGTTTGGTTTCGGACAATTATTGAGAGACTTTATGCTCTGGTTTATGCTTGGGATCTTTTTTGCTGCATTGGTCACCACGTTCGTTCCACAATCTTTTTTTACTCAGCATGGTCAAGGCGTTTTCGCAATGTTGGTAGTCGTACTAGTGTCAATTCCAATGTACGTTTGCGCCACTGCTTCAACTCCTATAGCAGTGGGTTTGTTATTGTCAGGGATATCACCGGGAGCTGCTCTGGTGTTCATGCTTACGGGGCCGGCGACTAATATAGCCACGTTAATGGTGATAAAAAATGAATTAGGTAAGCGAGAGCTTATACTTTATCTCATTGCAATCGTAACTAGCGCTGTTTTCGCCGGATTAACTCTGGATTGGCTGTTTACCTATTTTAATTGGCAACTAGACTTATCACAGGGAGCACATTCAGACATGATGGGCGTGGTGTATCAGGGAAGTGCTCTAATCTTAGCGGGCTTGATTCTGTTCCAAATGCAGAAACGGTATTTACCCCGCGTTTTTAGCGCCAACACCTCAGCATAATTTGAGATGAGTGGTGACAGTATTGAGAATAAATAAATAAATAAATAAATTCAGTCAGCACTTGGCTATGTCGAGAGGCTAAGTAAACGAGTCATTTTTAATACCTCGTATCGTCATACTTGTGGATCGACAACGTTTCTCGAGTTAACCTGTATTCTGTGTTTTTTAAGCCATATTTAGGTATCCAGTGGATTCTAACCAGACTCATTCCAATAGCACTGCTGAGCAGCTCCTTAACGCAAGTACAAGTGCCATACTTGAGGTTGATGCTGCTGGACAAATAATTTATGCCAGCTGCGCTGTTTTACTTTTATTTGGCTATACTACGAAAGAACTTATTGGTAAGAACATTGAAATATTAATACCCGAGCATAAATTGGATAGCCACAAACACAATTTTCGGCAGCTCGTCAAACAAAAAAAGAATCGCAGTATGGAACTGGCTAATTCGTTCCCTGGGAAACATAAAAATGGGCAAACGGTGAGTGTTATTATTGGTTTGGCATTAATTGATTTGGACTCGGGACAAACAAACATAGCGGTTACTATTACAGAATCTGCTCGCTTACAGGAAGCACAAGATTCATTGCGTGACTCTGAAATCAGAGCCACTATTAACATTGTCGAAAATAAACGTTTGCTAGAAATGGCCAACAACTCTCCAAATATCATTTTAATGATTGCCCCCGATTTGAGTATTAGCTGGACCAATTCTGCATTAACCAACATTTTGGGTTATACGTGGCAAGATGTTATTGGCAAGCACCTCCTCTCTTTTATCCACGACAAAACCGACAAAAGCGAAGTATTAAATTTTAACAGTGCGCTTGAACGAGAAGTAGGTTATTCCGGTAAGCTCCAATTAGCTTGTAAGGACGGCAGATTAATCTGGGTATATATAAGTCTATATCCCAGCTTTGAGGATCAAGCATTGGTTGGATTTATAATACACATGAGTGATGTTGACCATGAGCAGCGACTTGCTGAGCAAATGTTGCGAAATAACGAAACCCTCGAAACAACTGCGCGTATTGCTAATTTGGGCACTTGGGAATTTGATTTAACTAAGAATGAGGTATATTGGTCAACTGAAATTTATGCCATTCATGAAGTAGAGCAGGGGACGCCAATCGCTCTAGAAACCGCCATTAACTATTACGCACCAGAAGCTAGGCCAATTATTACTAAAGCCATCGAGGACAGCATTGAATCAGGCAATAAGTGGGATCTCGAGTTACCTTTGATAACTGCTAAAAACAAGCGAATTTGGGTTAGAGCTGTAGGTTATGCAGAATATGAAGACAACAAAGCTATTCGACTAAAAGGCGGTTTCCAAGATATTACCACCTTGAAAAATGCGGTTGAGGCTTCGGAGGCAGCAAATAAAGCCAAGAGTGTTTTTTTAGCAAACATGAGCCACGAAATTCGAACACCCATTAATGGAGTGCTTGGTATGAATGAGTTGTTACTGGCTTCTGATTTAAATCAAGAGCAATACAAATTCGCTAGCGTTGTTAAAAAAAGCGCTGAGTCACTCTTAGAATTAGTCAATGAAATATTGGATTACAGCAAAATAGAAGCCGGTAAATTACAATTATTCAATTCTGTTTTTGACGTAAGGGAAATGGTAACTGAACGGGTGCAATGGCATGTTCACAATGCCTCAAAAAACGGAGTCGGCTTTGAGCTTAAAATCGATAATGCCGTACCCAATATTATTCAAGCAGATAAGAACAGGATTGCGCAGGTCTTGATTAACTTATGCGCCAATGCAGTCAAATTTACACACACTGGGGAAATCACACTTAACGTGACGATGCCAACGTCCAACATTCTCCATATTGTGGTCAAAGACACCGGTATTGGTATTGCAGAAAATCAATTAAGTACGGTATTTGATGAATTTGAACAAGGTGATAATTCGTTTTCTCGCCAATATAATGGAACCGGACTTGGCCTCAGTATTAGTCGGCAACTAGTCGCGCTAATGGGCGGCGAAATGGGTCTTGAAAGTAAACTAGGAGAAGGTTCTTCGTTTTGGTTCAGCATTCCGTTTGTACAAAATACGAGTATTGATCCATACCAAGAAAGTCTAATTCAGGTAAGTTTACCACCTTTGATAATTATCGTTAACAATCAAGAATGTCTTGATTTATGGCCAGTTTCAGCTAAGAATTTAGATATTGATGCTTATTTTACGAGCACCGTTAAAGGGGCTATTGATGAGTTGAAGCGAAGTCAGCGTTGGCAATTTATTGTGTTAATGCCAGATTCGCAGGAAACCTTAAATGTGGATTTGCTTGCGCAATCTTTAAAACGAGTTAGTCCAAACAACGCGGTGGTTTTTGCTGTTGCCGAGTACAGCGATGCCAGCACGGTTCAAGCCAAGTCAGAATTTGCCCACATGATATCCTTAAATGCGCAATTGAACTCAAATGACTTAACAATTGTGCAAGCCCAACCAACAGATGCTTGTTCAACGCTTACGTGTGTTGTTCAAGAGTTGAAACACTTTATTAAACAAAATCATTTTGTAGATGCGAGTGCGTTATCTAATCTTAGTATTTTAATCGTGGAAGACAATGAGATTAACCAAATTGTTTTTACTGAAATGCTGAAAAATACAAATGTACAATTAACCATGGCAGACAATGGTGTGGAAGCGTTACAAAAAATAACAAGGTCTGGTCCATTCGATCTTATTTTGATGGATTGTCAGATGCCGTTGATGGATGGTTTTGAAGCAACTCGGATGATAAGAGCGCTAGACAATGTGGAATTGGCAAAACAAATTATCATTGCAGCCACTGCACATGGCATGGATGATGATTTAAAAGCTTGTTTAGACGTGGGCATGAATGATTATTTAGTTAAACCATTTACCCAAGAACAACTCATTTTGGCATTAACTCGGAATTTATGAATACACCTTATACGCATCGTTGGTATCATTTTATATGGCGTTGGTGTTACACCCTTGTGCTTATCTTACTGTTGCCGCTTGGGCTGCTCAAACTGATATTAAAATCGGATAAAAGCATAGGGCAGCGAAACCACAATCGTGAACGTTTTGGTTTTATAGGCAAGCCAACAACGCAAGGTATTTTAGTGCACTGCGTATCAGTGGGTGAGGTCAATGCTGCGAAGAACATTGTACTGCGTTTACAACAGCTTTATCCTGAATTTGTTGTAACCATATCAACTACGTCATCAACAGGTGCTAAACAAGCGCGTGCGGTTTTTGCGGATAGTGTTCAACACCGGTATTTACCCATTGATATTCCTGTCTGTATGTGGATGTTCTTTTACAAACTGCAGCCTAAGCTGGTATTAGTGACCGAAGTTGAAATTTGGCCAAACATGCTTCATCAATGCTTTCGCCGTAATATCCCTGCGGTCTTGATCAATGGCAGAATGACCAACGATTCGCTTAAAAATTACCAGCGTTTAGCATTTTTATTTAGACCTAGTTTGCGTAAGTTCTCACGCATTTGCACACAAGGTCAGCAAGACTTTGACAATTTTCTGAGGTTAGGTGTTTATAAACCAAATTTGACCCTAACTAATAATATGAAGTTTGACCTCGAATTGGATCCACAAGATGAGATTAAGGCCATATCCTTAAAGCAGCAACTTGGACTCACTGAGCAAGCTGTTTTGGTTGCAGGCAGTACACATGATCTAGAAGAAACCATGTGTTTAGATTCGTTTAAAAAATTACGTATTATCCACAGTAATATGCTCCTTATCGTTGTGCCTCGTCATCCTCATCGTTTTGAAAAGGTTGCACAACTTTGTCAAGCAACCGGCTACGACGTGGTTAAGGTGAGTGAATTAGCCAAAAGCTCCCTGCAAACCACACCAGATATTCTAGTTGTCGACGCCATGGGCATGCTTAAGGCATGTTATCAATTGGCTTCTTGTGCCTTCGTGGGAGGCAGTTTTGCGCCCAAGGGTGGACATAACGCACTAGAGCCTGCTTTATATGGCGTTCCAACTATGATGGGTCCTAGTATTTTCAATAATCCAGTTATTTGCGATGCATTAGCAACAGCCGGTGGATTGAAAATATTATCGGCATCAGAAGAAATCGCTGATACTGCCTTGGAATGGTTAAATAATGCGGATGTTGCGCAACGAGCAGGTTTGGCAAATAAACGAGTGATAGAGCAAAATCGAGGCGCTATTGATCAAACAATAGAAGCAATAGGCGAGGTTTTTCAATAAAAAAAGGAGCATATATAGTATGCTCCTTTAATAGTTTAACCTTGTGTTACGTTATCTAGTCACTTGAGGTCACTGGGAAGCCTCGGTCACGCATTAATGCTTCTACTTTTGCATCTCTACCTCTGAACTTACGATACGCTTCCTCTGGGTCCATTGCGTTACGTACAGAGAACAAGTACTTGACTAGTCGGTCACCCAATTCTTTATCATAAAAACCACCGGGTGCTTCAGCAAACGCTTCAGCGGCATCAGAGGTTAATACTTCTGCCCACATGTAACCATAATAAGCCGCAGCATAACCTTCGCCCGAAAATATATGTCCGAATTGAGTTGTTCTGTGACGCATGACCACTTCTTTGGGCATACCTAGACGGGCTAATTCATCTCGCTCAAAACTGTCGGGCTCAATTTTAGCTGGATCAGTAGTATGATAGAGTAAATCCATAATCGCTGACGCCATATACTCGGTTGTTTTAAAGCCTTCATTAAAGGTGGATGCATTCTTAATTTTTGTCACTAAGTCTTGTGGAATTGGCTCACCTGTTTTGTAGTGAACCAAGTAAGTGTTAATGACTTCATCAGTTAACAACCAACGCTCAAGTAACTGTGACTGAAATTCCGTGTAGTCGCGTACACCAGAGTGTGAACTTGGGTAAGCAACGTTAGCTGATAAGAAATGCAAGGCATGTCCAAATTCATGGAAATAGGTTTCAGCATCATCCCATGAAATCAGCGTCGGCTCGCCTTCAGGACCTTTCACAAAGTTGGAGTTATTTGACGACAATACAGTTTGCTTGCCATCAAATGTTGTATAACTGCGGTAAGTCGTTGCCCAGGCGCCTGAGCGTTTGCCTTGTCTAGCGAATGGGTCCAAGTACCATAGTCCAATATGCTCGCCGCTGATCTTGTCGGTCACATCCCATACTTTTACATCGGGGTTAAATACCGGCACTTTGCTATCGGTTACTGGGGTAAATTCAAAGTTGAATAATTCGCCTGCAACAAAAAACATTGCTTCGCGCAGTTTACCAAGCTGTAAGTATTGCTTTACTTCATCAGAATCTAGCGAGTATTTATCTTTACGTACTTTTTCCGCATAAAAACGATAGTCCCAAGGCTCTATAGTAATACTTGCACTTTCAGCGTCCGCAATAGCTTGCATGTCAGCGACTTCTTCTTTGACTCGTGCAATAGCGGCTGGCCATACTTTTTCCATTAGGTCCATCGCACGTTCTGGTGTTTTCGCCATGCGATCCTCCAAACGCCATTGCGCATAATTGTCATAACCTAGCAATGTAACGCGTTCATTGCGTAAGCTTAGAATTTTCTTGACTAATTCATTGTTATCGTACTGATCACCATTATCGCCACGACTGTAATACGTATTCCACACTTTTTCACGCAATCCTCTATCTTCAGAATAAGTCAGAAAAGGGTCCATTGAAGAACGTGTGTTAGTAATCGCATACTTACCTTTATTGTCTCGTATATCAGCCATTCCTGCTGCTGCATTAACAAACGATTCAGGTAAGCCGGTGAGCTGGTCTTGATTTAAATACAAAACATAGTTTTCTTCATCCGCAAGGACATTGTTTGAAAACTCAGTATGCAGTGAAGCAAGTTCTTGGTTTATGTCGGCATAACGCTTTTTGTCTTCGTCGTTTAGTGTTGCGCCATTTCTTGCAAATTCATTGTATCTCATCCAAGTAATACGTTGTTCTTCACTGCTGAGTGACTTCAATTCTTCGCTTCCATATACAGCTTGAATACGTTCAAACAGATTTTTATTTTGTATTATTTTTGAAGAAAAAGCAGAAATGATAGGTGCCATTTGTTGTTGAATTTTTCTAAATTCGGGAGTGGAGTTGTTCGAACTCCATATTCCATAATAAGTGAACACACGATCTAGTTCGCTGCCCGCGCGTTCCATTTCAACGATTGTGTTTTGAAATGTCGCTGGTTCTGGATGGTTGGCTATTTTATCAATTTCAGCTAAAGTCAGCTCCATGCCTTTTTCTAGCGCAGGCTTTAAGTCCGCTAAGGACATTTTATCAAAAGCGGGAACACCACTATATGGTCCCGTGAATTCAGCAAGTAGCACATTGTCCATGCTTTGTGCTATTGCGGTCTCAGCCACAACTTGTTCAGGTGCGCTCGGTTTTTCAGAGCAAGCAGTCATCGAAATCGCTAGTGCCAGCGCAGAAAGCGTTAATACCACCTTTTTCATATCGTTTCCCTTTTAATTATTATTAGCATTTTTATTTAGTTTTATACTTCTTATCTGAAGATAAAGCTGAGTGTAATAGTAGGCATTCACTATACACTTGGCAAGTTTGACCTGTATACTTTTGTCTAACTACGTTGCCAGTTGGTTAAAATCACTTGATCACTGCACTTACCTTTACTGTAAACTATGATGACGAGTTGTAAGGGCTCTAGTTACCGGCAACGATATTTTGAGCCTATGGACTAAATATCTCGAGTTATAGCTTAATCCCATCATGGACTCAGAACTAAATGCTATTCACTCAAAGAGACTCTTTACTCATAAATAAACAGTCGTTACTCATTATATTCAAATAATTAATAAAGGAAATTAAATGAAAATTTTAAGCGTAGCTATTTCTCTCTCCTGTCTTCTGCTAGTTACATCTTGCGCCACTTACGACCCTTACACGGGCGAGCAAGAAGTGAGTAAGGCAGGTAAAGGCGCAGGTATCGGCGCAGGTGTTGCTGCAGTTGTTGCCTATCTGGCAAATAAGGATAAGGATGCAGGGAAACGCAATGAAAGAATACTCAAAGCTGCTGCTGGTGGAGCGGTGGTTGGGGGCAGTATTGGTTATTATATGGATGTTCAAGAAGCGAAACTAAGAGAACAATTACGCGGGTCCGGGGTAAGTGTTGAACGCGACGGCGACAATATTAATCTTGTTATGCCTGGCAATATCACTTTCGCTTCGGGTAATGCTGATATCGCTCAAGGTTTTCTGCCCGTTTTAGATTCAGTCACTTTAGTGTTAACCGAGTTTAACAAAACATTAGTTGTTGTTAGCGGACACACAGACGGCACCGGTTCAGATTCTTTAAATCAAACTTTATCTGAAAAACGCGCACAATCAGTGTCTGATTATTTTTACAAAAGCGGTATTATTAAAGACAGATTGGACGTTATTGGATTTGGTGAAACTCAAGCTATAGCAAGTAATACAACAGAACAAGGCAAGCAGCAAAATAGGAGAGTTGAAATTTCGCTGCTCCCAATTACTCAGCCTTAATCAGTTCAACTAACATAAAACTCCACAACAACCTCAACAACATTGAGATTGTTGTGTATCAAAAGATAATAAAGGCTAGTTGCAAACTTGCCTCTTTAACCTGACAACTGATAAGCACATATATTGACTGCACTGGCTAAGTTGAGTGAGTCAATACTGCCGCTCCCTAAGATAGTAAAAGCATCTGCATTAAAGGCTGACAAGGCTTCAATCGGCACTCCGCGTGCCTCATTTCCAAATAAATAACACTCGTAATGAGCAAACTCACCGGTGTTGATATTGCTACCTTGTAAATCTAAATAAGCGAACTTGCTAAAACGAGTCGATAAATCGTCAAGCTCTATTTCTAGCTCAACAGGCACATGAAAAATAGCCCCCATACTGGCTCTCACTACTTTTGAGTTGAATGGGTCAACACTGTTGGGGCTTAGTAATAAACGAAAATTACCGAACCAGGCGAGGCTCCTTAAAATAGTGCCTAAATTGCCAGGGTCTTGTACTTCATGCAGATAAATACATCGCTCGTGTTGTTTGGGAATATGTTGATCGGCTATTATTTTGGTAGAATTGGGCAGGGGCACGCAAGCAATGATCCCTTGTGGGGTTTTGGTGTCGCTAAGTTGTGCCATTTGTTTTTTGTTAATAGTCAATATTGTAAACTGGGCAGTTAATGAGCTTGCCCATTCTTCATATTCTTCTGTTACATAAAGTGTCACATCTTTTAAATTAGACTGTTGTTGAATGCTTCTTTGTAGCTGGTCGCTTCGTAACTGAGCCTTTTGTAACTCAAGAATAAGATGTTCGCCCTCTACTAAATAATAACCTAGCTGTGCGCGGTACTTTTTTTGATGCAGCTTCTTAACATCATCTAGTTTCATATAACGTTGCCTTTAATTCCTTGTTGCCGTTTTTTACAAAGCTCAAAACTAATACAAAATGCGAGTCACTGTATTTTGCAGTTTCAATTGTAGCGGTTTGGGTAATTTAAGTCAGGCAAAAAAAGCCAAATTTTGTTTATTTGAGATAGTTTGAAATAAACAACCAATTTAACAGCACAAGGAATTTGCAAATCTGCTTTGCAAGTTTACAATAAGCGCTGTTTCAGCGATATTAATAGTATATTCACTCTATGGCTCGATCAAAAACCAGTAAACAATGGATGGACGAACACGTCAACGACCCCTACGTAAAGAAGGCAAAAATTGACGGCTATCGTTCTCGCGCCAGTTATAAGATTATCGAAATCAACGAAAAAGATAAGATAATTCGCGCTGGTAATATGGTCATGGATTTAGGTTCTGCACCTGGTGGTTGGTCGCAAGTTGCAGCGCCATTGGTAGGTGAGCCAGGGCGTGTTATTGCATCGGATATCCTGCCTATGGATGGCATAATAGGGGTCACATTTATTCAAGGTGATTTCACTGAAGCCAAGGTTTACGATGACATTCTAAATACACTGAATGGTGATAAGGTCGACGTTGTTGTTTCTGATATGTCGCCTAACCTCAGCGGCGTAAATACCACCGACCAATATTCCTCTATATACCTTGTAGAGTTAGCCCTTGATATGGCTCGTAACGTGCTAAAACCGGGCGGTAGCTTTTGTGCAAAAGTGTTTCAAGGTGTGGGTTATGAAGAATATGCCAAAGAAGTCAGAAAGTCGTTTGATAAAGTGGTGGTTCGCAAACCCGCTGCTTCTCGTGCGCGGTCTCGTGAAGTTTATATAGTGGGTAAAGGCTTTAAGGGCTAACGTTCAAGTAATGCTAATTTGTCGTCAACACCGTTCCATTTGTCGGCATCAGAGGGAGCAGCTTTAATGTCTATGATATTTGGCCATTCTTGACACAACTCGGCATTAAGTTCTAAAAATTTAAGCTGTTCTGGCGGCAGTTTAGTGTCTTGATAAATGGCTTCGGCTGGGCATTCGGCGACGCACAAATCACAGTCGATGCAAATAGCAGGATCGATAACCAAAAAATTGGGTCCTTCAAAAAAAGCATCAACTGGACAAACGGCAACACAATCTGTGTATTTACATTTAATGCAATTGTCGGTTACTACAAAGGTCATGGTGGCTTAACTATTAAATCATTGTGCGTTGTCACAAGTGTAAAGTAGCAGTGTTAAAACACAAGTCTCTTTGAGACATTGTTTGGCTCAACGCATCGATTTGGTCAATTACACAGGGCTATCTAAACAAGGCCAACTGTTTTAAAATAGCGCGCTCTGACAGAAAGGCTGTCCGGCGTTACAAAGAGTAAAAGTATTATGCTGCGTTTAACCGATATTAAATTACCCCTAGATCATGATGAACAGGCACTTGAGCTTGCTATTTTAAGCAAACTTAATATTAGCAAGAGCGAGCTATTGTCGTTTGATTTATTTAAACGGGGTTATGACGCACGCAATAATAGAAACATTCAACTCATTTATACCCTCGACGTTGAGGTCGAGAAACAGGAAGAATTGTTAGCGCAGTTTAGCCGTGATCCACAAGTGCGCGTAACACCCGATATGCGCTATAAGTTTGTTGCTCAAGCACCAGCTGATCCTACTCACCGGCCCGTCGTTGTGGGTCTTGGCCCATGTGGTTTATTTGCAGCTTTGATTTTGGCACAAATGGGTTTTAAACCTATTATCTTAGAACGTGGAAAGGCCGTACGTGAACGCACAAAAGACACCTTTGGTTTTTGGCGTAAACAAGAGCTCAATCCAGAATCAAATGTGCAATTTGGTGAGGGTGGAGCCGGTACTTTTTCAGATGGTAAATTGTACAGCCAAGTTAAGGATCGCAAGCATTATGGTCGCAAGGTGCTGCATGAATTTCTTGCCGCCGGTGCACCTGAGGAAATCATGTATGTGAGTAAGCCGCATATAGGCACTTTTAAACTGGTGAATATGGTTGAAAAAATGCGCGAGCAAATTATTGCGCTGGGAGGCGAGTTCCGTTTTAGCACGAGAGTCGAAAAATTAGATTTAGAGCCTGATAATAAAAACTACAAAATCAAAGGATTATATTTGTCGGGAGGCGATTACATAAGCTGTAAACACGTTATTTTGGCTATTGGTCACAGTGCTCGTGATACCTTCACTGCACTTTATGAACAAGGTGTTTACATTGAAGCCAAACCTTTTTCCATAGGTTTTCGCATTGAGCATGAACAAAGTATGATTGATCGCAGCCGCTTTGGCGATAACGTAGGCAACTCAATTTTGGGTGCAGCCGACTACAAGCTGGTGCATCACTGCAAAAATGGCCGTACGGTATATAGTTTTTGTATGTGTCCTGGTGGCACTGTGGTAGCGGCAGCATCCGAGCCTGGTCGAGTGGTCACAAATGGAATGAGCCAATACTCAAGGCACGAACGCAATGCCAATAGCGCAATCGTTGTTGGAGTGACGCCTGAAGAGGACTACCCAGGTCATCCTTTGGCAGGAATTGAATTGCAGCGCAGTTTAGAAGCCTTGGCATTTACCGTCGGAGGCGAGAATTATCATGCGCCGGCTCAATTAATTGGTGACTTTTTAACAGGGCAACCCAGCGCCGAAATCGGGGTGGTTAAACCTTCATATACGCCAGGCATTACGCTAACTGATTTGAGTAAAGTGGTACCCGATTATGTCATTCATGCGATTCGTGAAGCCATTCCCGCTTTTGATCGTCAAATAAAGGGATTTGCTAAACAAGACGGTTTATTAACTGGGGTTGAAACCCGAACCTCCTCACCTATCTGCATCAAGCGCGGTGCAGACTATCAAAGTGTGAATGTGCAAGGCTTATATCCTGCAGGAGAGGGAGCGGGCTATGCTGGAGGAATATGGTCAGCTGGAATCGATGGTATACGCGTAGCCGAATCGGTCGCGTTAGATATTGCAGGCGAAGCTTCGTAAAAAATATCAACGTGTGACCGTTCGACTAGTTACCCGCCAGCATTGATGTCTTTATATCTGGATCAGCGTTAATCCCCTAGCATGTCCCGAAGTTTACGTTCAGCTAACTCCGCAGGCGTTAAACTTTGTTCATGCTTGCTACTTTGCACTTCTGACTCGTCACCAAACAGAGCCGCTAATTGCGCTTCTGCATTCCCTTTCTTTTGCGTTTTTATTACAAAAACCTCTTCCGATGGTGAAAAGTAATCACAAAAATTTGCCTTCTCTGTGTCTGTCACATCCTCTGCACTGGGTTCGTTACATCCATTTCGGCCGTCAAATTCTTTACACATTTTGCAAACATGTTGATCGGCATTGCAAACAGAGCAATCTTCGCGCCGCGACATTGGGAAAATAACGTTTTCAAGCAGATTTCCACATCGCCAACAACTGAGCTTTTGAGACATAAATAGTGCTCCTAGAAGTTAATTTTTTCACCTAACATCATACTCGAATAAACAGAATTTGAGTCAACTTGTTGTAATAAATATAATATCCAATAATATGAGGATATTGCTATGAAAACATCTACGTTGAGGTTCTGACTAATTCCGACCCAAGTTTGTTCTGGGTTAGGCGTAAGTAATGCTCATTCATAGCATATAAACTAAATTGTCTTTCAACACGTACTTTATTGGCATACCATTCATTTTAAACGTCGGGCTAACTATTTTCCCGTTATACTGAGCTATAGACATATTTATGCATCTCATTTTTTTTGATTTAGACGGCACCCTATTAAACGATGCATCTGAAATATCGCCCTTTACCAAAGAAACCCTTATCCTATTGCGAGAAAACGACATAGCCTATACCGTGGCAACAGGGCGCACTATGCTGTCGGCTCGGGGGATTGTTGAAGGTCATGATTTTAATTTACCTCAAATTTACAATAATGGGGTAACGGTTTGGGATCCTAAAATCCAACAGCTCACTCTGGAAAATCTGCTTAATCAAGCTGAAGTTGCTACGGTCATTGATTTAGCACTTTCACACAGAATTACGCCTTTTGTTAACGCCGTTGAAAGCCATCACCACTTTATTTTTCATACTGAGACACGTCACGATGTCGAAAGAGATCTTGTTAATAAGTATTTTTCTCGCACTAAAGCTAAACTTTTACCGTTAGAAGCACTGCCCATTGATAGTCAAGTGACTAATATTAGTATGATCGGTTTTGCTGATACTATTAATGAAATGTGGCTAGAACTTAATACACACCCAAATCTAATTGCCTACTCCGGACCAACTACAGAGGGTGATACTTTTAGGTGGATGGATATTCATCATTGTCTGGCCAGTAAGGGCAATGCCGTTACCAATTTAAAAAAGCAATTAGGCGCCAGTAACATTATTTGCTTTGGTGATGGTGATAACGATTTGAGTATGTTTGCGCTTGCAGATGAAAGTTATGCCCCAGAAAACGCCAAGGCCGAAATTAAAAAGTCAGCTAGCGCTGTGATTGGGCATAATCACAAGGATGGCGTAGCACACTTTTTGCGTCAGCGCTTCTCGCTATAAAAGCCCTAGGGCATCCTTATGCTAAAAGTGCATGGGCTTAATAGGCTGCTAAGAACAATGAAGGCGCTGACACTTGCTTAATGTCATTCGTTATGTCTAACGATTTCACCCTAGAGACAACACCCAAACCAACTAACCCTGATGTTCAGGAGAGTGAACTTAAAGACTGCAAAGTCGCCGCTATTCACTTTAGTAACCCAGCCACTTTAGTAACCCAGTCAGTTTAGTGGCACACTCAGTGACAGCAACGTAGACCAACACAAAATAATTCTGAGCGCTTGGATTGCCAATAACGGCTATACAGCCATAAGTAAGCCGGCAAAAGCTGGCTACAATCGACCTTTTACTCAGCCTATGATGCGCCTAAATGAAGTGTTGATTGAGGTCGGATAGTCTCTCTCTGCTGTGCCGATAATACACAGACTGAGAAGCAAAAAACCAGATCTGAATAATGACTAAAAAGATTCAGATTGCTGTTAGTGCAACGTCAACACTGTTTAACTATGCTCAGGCTGCGTTTTTAACCAAAAGCAGCTATCTACGCAAATACCAAGGTTTTGTTCTGATGAATAATAATGCGGTCTTGTAAGTGATATCGAATACCATTGGCTAATGCATTCACTTCGCACCGCTTGCCCTTGCGCACCATATCTTGAGCAGAATCACTGTGACTAATACGCAAGACTTCCTGTTCAATTATAGGTCCATCATCAAGGTCTGAAGTTACGTAGTGACAGGTAGCACCAATTAACTTTACACCCCTTTCATATGCTTGCTGATAAGGCTTTGCACCTGCGAAAGAAGGTAGAAAACTATGGTGAATATTAATCGCTTTCCCAGCCAGTTTTTGGCATAAATAATTTGGCACAATTTGCATGAATCGGGCAAGTACGGTTAAATCAATTTGGTAGTGTTCGAGTAAACTCTCTACTTCCTTAAATGCGTTTGTTTTGTCCGAAAAGTCAATAAAGTGAAACGGAACTTTATACCAGTCAGCATACTCTCGCATTGTTTCATGGTTGGCGATAATACATGGGATGTTGCATTGCAGTTCGCCAGTATGCCATCGATGCAGTACATCAATTAAGCAATGAGACTCCCTGCTGGCCAACAGAGCAACGTTCATATTTTTCTGCGAATCATTAAGGGTCCAACGCATCTCATAACGCTCGGCTACTTTACTGAACGCGCTTACAAAGTGCTCATGATCCACTGCAATCGACTTCGCATCTATCTCGTGGCGCATAAAAAATCGATTGAGCTGCAAGTCCGAGTGATGACTCGCTTCGAGAATGTTCGCGCCATACTCAGAGAGGAATTTTGACACAGCAGCCACTAGTCCAGTTTGGTCGGGACAATCGATAACAAGGCGGTAAGTAGATTGCAAAGCCAGTTTTCCTTTTGCGCAGATAAAATTATATTGTGAATGCTAAGTATACCGTGAGTACTTTCTAATTGATAAAGTATTTTACGGTCCACACTTTGCTTCGTTGAAAATAATATCAGACTTTATTGTGATCTATATCAGTTCAGTTGTCGCTAAATATAGCCGATAGACTAACGTTGCATTATTGTCATCTGTAAACGCTATTGCCCTTGGTTACGTTGACACCGATATGGTGCTAGCGGCACCCCAGAGGTTTTGGTGGAAATTATCAAAACCATCCCGGTAGGCCGTTTAGGTATACATGAGGATATTGCAAACAGTGTGGCTTTTTTATTCGATGATGCATCACGCTTTATTACCGAGTCTACATTGTCTCTTAATGTTTGAAACTAAACCTACTCTCGATACTTCTTAGCTTCTATTCAGCATCGATTTGCTATTTGAGCCAAGTTTGATTGTATTGATAAATTTTAATTAAGGATGACGATGAAATTTCGCAATCAAGAGGATTAACGCTGACTGATTGCTTTTTTTAAAATAACTGAGTTCAAGTGAATGTGGATTGACAAACAGGCAGCACATAATCTAAAAAGCGAGTATCGCGTTAAAGGTCGCAGTTGACGGAAACCCATCGGCAATCATGTTATTACGACTTTGAAATTCACGAATGCCGGCTCTAGTTTCAGGGCCAATAATGCCGTCTGCAACACCAACATCTATATCCATGCTATTTAACTGGCGTTGCATTTGCGCCATTTGGCTAATACTGTACTTGGGTAATTCAGGTAAGGGCTTACTCAATTCATCATTACCCAAAATACGATTGGCGAGTTGTCCAACAGCAATGCCGTAAAACTCCGAATTATTCCATCTCAAAATGACATCAAAGTTGTGATAGGTCAAAAATGCAGGCCCTTCATAACCCGCTGGCAAAACTAACTTTGATGGAATGTCGTATTGTCCAACAGTTGTGCCATCGGCTTTCGTAATATGTAATTCTGACCAGTGGCTAATCGGTTTTCTCTCATTAGTGACGCTGGCATAGTTGAAGTCGGCGGGCAGTAATACCTCACGACCCCATCTTAGGCGAGGTTTCCAGCCTAGTTTGTTTAAAAAATTAGCCGCTGAAGTGAGTGCGTCTTTTTCGCTATTCCATAGATCTGCCTTGCCATCGCCGTCCCCGTCGATGGCATATTTGGTGTAAGCGGTCGGCATAAACTGTGTATGTCCCATAGCCCCGGCCCACGAGCCAATCATTTGTTCTTTGCTAAGCGATTCTCTATCCATGAGTTTCAGTGCAAGCATCAACTCGTCAGTAAAATAGTCGCTGCGACGAGGATCACAAGCTAATGTTGCCAATGAATCAAGTGTCGATATTTTACCTTTATAGTTGCCGAAATTAGTTTCAAGCCCCCAAAATGCAAGCAAATAATGACCTGGGATCCCATACTTTTTTGTCAATCCAGCTAAAAAATCTTTATTCTCAGTTAGCGCTTCGCGGCCTTTTTCAATACGCCATTTATTCACTCTGGCGCTGTAATAACTGGGGAACGTTTGCACAAATTCAGGTTGATTACGGTCATACTCTAACACTTTTGGAACTTGTGTTAAGTTTGGAATTTCAGCCGCTATACGCGTTTCTGAAACGCCTTGCTGAGATGCAATTTCTGTAAGTGACACTTTGCATTCAGCAAAACTGTGCTGTTTTTTGGCTGACGGGTCAGCCATTGTAAGTGCGTAGGACAAGGTTGAAATTGACATTGCGATTGAAAGCGAAGATATGCGAGTAAGTAAACCAAAAGTTCGTATCTTTGATGACTTGTTAATTTGCGAAAGCGGTCGAAACATAATAGTAATTATTCCTAATGCTAAAAATGTAAATTGCTTTGACTACATCAAACTTAGGTTAAATGCAGATACCTAGATTATTACTCATACTGACCATCAAATATACAAAAAGTGCGAGAGTTCGCATTTTTTGATTTTTGTTAACGCTGTTAATGGACTAGATATTTACACGCAAGATGGAATATTAGTTGCGTCACTATTTCAATAAAGGATATCAAAGGGCGCTGGGTCTCTGCCTCTGCCTATTAATAACTTCCATGCAAATTTCTGGATTGTCTTCCCAATCACTATGCGCGAATCGGCGGCCGCCGGATGTAGCTTTAGGTTCCGTGGCTTCTGGATCAGTTGTTTGTGGATCTTCCGCAAATTTTTCTGCGAGATCCGCTGTTATTGTTGAATGTAATTGACTAAAATCAAGCAGTCCGAAAATTTCTCTGGCCTAGGCGCGTCTTAAGTCTAATTCAATTTTGACTTTCATGATGTTTCCTCCAAAATATACCGTTATACAAACAAATAGAATGTTCAAATACCAGTGGGTATTGCGCTTTCCGTTTCTGCTGAACTTTTAGCCTATGTTGCAGCCCAAACAATGTTTATCGTTTTCGGCTATTGTAGTAGGGATTATTTAAGATTAGCTGCCGCTACAGCATATTTTTTATGCTCAGCTTGCCTTGTATTAAGATGCTTAGCATGCAAAAGCGTGGTTGTTAGCGTCACTTTACAATCATAACGTGGCAACTTATAAACACAGTTATTTATAAAGTGCACAAGCTAATAAAGTGCACAAGCTAATAAAGTGCACAAGCTAATAAAGTGCACAAGCTAATAAAGTGCACAAGCTAATAAAGTGCACAAGCTAATAAAGTGCACAAGCTAATAAAGTGCACAAGCTAATAAAGTGCGCAAGCTAATGAAGAGCGCAAGCTAATGAAGAGAACAAGCTAATGAAGAGAACAAGCTAATGAAGAGAACAAGCTAATGAAGTGCGCAAGCTAATGAAGTGCGCAAGCTAATGAAGAGCGCAAGCTAATGAAGAGAACAAGCTAATGAAGAGAACAAGCTAATGAAGAGAACAAGCTAATGAGAACATCAACGCTTTGAAGATAATAGAAATCCCTCTACTCCCATTTAGGTGGTTAAAACATCATTTTTGGAAGCTTTTTATTGCCCTATTAGCGGTGTCTATATCCTATGTTATTTATATAGATGCGCAAGTAAAACAAAGGTTCGAAGGAAACAAGTGGCAGGTGCCCGCGCAAATATTTGCGCGTCCGTTGACCCTGCAAGTTAAACAAGAAATCACCATTGATGAAGTCAAAGATGAATTGAGTTTGTTGGGTTATCGTAAAGTTGCGGCTGCTCAATCGACAGGTGAATATCAGATTCATTCAAATAAGCTTCGGATCCAACGCCGAGCTTTTCATTTTCCTAATGGTGTTGAACCAGAGCGAGATATACGCATTACTTGGCAAGGTATGCGTATTACTAAAATTGAATACCTGATAGGAAGGTGGGGCAACCCGACTTCAAAATCGCTTGCATTAATGCGATTAGAACCTTGGTTAGTGTCTCGTTTAGTGCATGGGCTAGAAGAAGATCGCATGTTAGTTAGTAGTGATAATATTCCCAAACTATTACAAAAAGCATTGGTGATTGTTGAAGACAGAGACTTTTACCAACACCACGGTATTGCACCCACATCGATCATTCGAGCTTTGTTTGCGAATATAATCGCGGGCAGAACCGTGCAGGGTGGCAGCACATTAACCCAACAGTTGGCTAAAAACTTTTTTCTGACCCGCGAACGTTCATATACTCGAAAAGCCAAAGAAGCAGTTATGGCGATAGTTATTGATGCTAGATATCACAAAGACGAAATCATTAATGCTTACATAAACGAGGTCTTTCTCGGCCAAAATGGTGCTGTTGCGGTGCATGGTTTTGGTTTAGCCAGTCACTTCTATTTTGATAAGCCATTGGCTGAGCTTAATACTCCTGAAATAGCCACGTTAGTAGGTTTGGTGAAAGGCCCTTCATTTTATTCACCAAGTAAACATCCTGAACGAGCATTGAAACGTCGCAATGTGGTATTACGTTTGTTGTTTGAAGCCAATGAAATTGGTAGTAGCGATTATGCAGCCTTTGTAACTACGCCCTTAAATACAGCCAATAGTGACAGTCTGGCAAGTGGTCAGCATCCCGCATTTATGGACAAAGTACGCGACGAACTCAACACCGTGATTAGTCGTCGTTCAGAACAATTATCCGGTGTTAAACTTTATACAACCTTAGATATTAACGCGCAACGCCGCGCCGAAGCCGCCCTCAAAGAACAAGTTGAGAGTATTTCACAAAAGCGTAACCAAGCTAATTTACAAGCTGCAATGGTGGTATCTGATGTAAAAACCGGTGAGATCAGAGCTATAGTGGGTGGCAAAAAAACCACATTTAGTGGCTTTAATCGTGCGTTAAATGCGTATCGGCCGATAGGCTCATTGGTAAAGCCTGCTATTTATTTGTCAGCTTTAGAGGATCCAGAACATTATAATTTAGCGACCATGCTTGAAGATACGCCAGTAAAAATGCGCAGTACTGGTGGTAAGTATTGGGAGCCGCTAAACGCTGACAAAGAGTTTCGTGGTGAAGTCGCATTAATTGAAGCCTTGATTAAATCGTACAATGTGCCAAGCGTTAAACTTGGCATGGCCGTAGGTTTAGACGAAGTGGCTCACACTATTAACCGACTAGGGGTTGATAAGGATATAACACAAGTACCAGCGCTCACCTTAGGAGCCATTGATTTGTCCGTGTTGCAGGTAAATCAAATGTACCAAACGATCGCTAACAATGGGGTGTTGAATAAACTGCATAGCTTAACGGCTGTGACATCCAACGAAAACGAATTGCTTTATTTACGCGACGTTGCAAGTGAAATTCGGGCTGATGAGTCGGCAACCTATTTAATTAATTATGCGTTGCATAAAGTCACGCTCGAAGGCACTGCTAGTGCCGTAAGAAAAGCCTTCCCGAATATTAATATGGCGGGTAAAACCGGCACAACTAATGATTATCGGGATAGTTGGTTTGCGGGTTTTGATAGAAACTTGGTCACTGCTGTGTGGATGGGATCGGATGACAACTCTCCCATTAATTTGTCGGGTGCGAGCGGCGCTATGCAAGTATTTATTGCCTTTCAGAAAAAGCAATCGCCTAAAAATTTATCTCGACGTTTCCCCGAAGGCTTGGGAATTGCGCACTTCGACGCACATACCGGTAAACGCTCAGTCCCTGGTTGTGGTGATATTTTGAGCGTGCCGGCAATTCTTAGTGCGCTACCTGCACAAGCCAAAGAAAAAGCCTGTGATGGTAAACCTGCCATTAAAACGCAAGCTAAAAAGAAGTCAAAAACACTTTGGGAAAAATTATTTGGACACTAAATTTGCTGTAATAAAATGAGTACGGTTTGAAATAATATTGTCCGACACAATATGATTTCAAGTAAATCACGATCCACACATTCTGCTTTATCATACTCAGTGCGTCTTTATGGGGCATATATTTCAAATTGCACCAATGCGGTGCTTTAGATTCTAGTTATATTACCCTAATAAAATCTATCCTTATGATTTAACTGACTATTAACTATTGGCATCGGTCTTGAATGAGCTAATACAACCTTACTATCTCTTTTTGAATTACGCAGGAGCACACTATGAAATTAGTCACCGCAATCATTAAGCCTTTTAAGCTTGATGATGTTCGTGAAGCCATCTCTGAAATCGGAATCGACGGTTTAACCGTGACCGAAGTGAAGGGGTTTGGTCGTCAAAAAGGTCACACTGAGTTATACCGTGGCGCTGAATACCAAGTTGATTTTTTACCCAAAGTTAAACTGGAGATCGCCATAAACGATGATCAAGTTGAGCGTTTGGTTGAAGCCATCGTTGGTGCAGCTAAAACAGGCAAAATTGGTGACGGAAAAGTATTCGTCTATGACTTAGAACAAGCTGTGCGTATTCGTACTGGCGAAGCAGACGCTGACGCTCTTTAAGTCGCGCAGCTAGATAATCGGAGAACAAAAATGGAAATAACATTCGAACTTGGGTATGCACTGGATACCTTTTACTTTTTAATCTGTGGCGTGTTAGTAGTGTGGATGGCGGCAGGTTTTACAATGTTGGAAGCGGGTCTTGTACGCGCTAAAAACACAACTGAAATTTTAACCAAGAACGTTGCTTTATATTCAATCGCCAGCATCATGTACATGGTTTGCGGTTACAGTATTATGTATGGCGGTAGCGATTTCGTGTTTTTCTTAGACGGAATTAAGGCTGATGGCGCAACGGGTGTTGCAGAGGATGCAGCAACATATGCACCTGCAGCAGACTTTTTCTTCCAAGTCGTATTTGTAGCAACGGCAATGTCAATTGTATCCGGTGCGGTTGCTGAGCGTATGAAGTTGTGGTCGTTTTTGATTTTTGCTGTTTTTCTTACCGCGTTTATATATCCGATGGAAGGAAGCTGGACTTGGGGTGGCGAAGCCGTATTTGGTTTATACACCTTAGGCGATTATGGTTTCTCAGACTTTGCAGGTTCAGGTATTGTACACATGGCGGGTGCAGCAGCAGCATTAGCTGGTGTTATTGTTCTGGGTGCTCGTAAAGGTAAGTATGGTCCTGATGGAAAAGTGAATGCTATTCCAGGCGCAAATTTGCCAATGGCAGCACTAGGCACATTTATTTTATGGATGGGTTGGTTTGGATTCAATGGCGGTTCAGTACTAGCAACCGCGACCGTTGAGAGTGCAAATAGTGTGGCTGTGGTATTTATGAATACCAATATGGCCGCTGCAGGAGGTTTGGTTGCCGCATTATTACTAGCAAGAGTACTGTTTGGTAAAGCTGACCTAACTATGGCATTAAATGGTGCATTGGCTGGATTGGTCGCAATTACCGCTGAACCTGCTACACCAACACCATTGATAGCGACAATTATCGGCGCATGTGGCGGTTTGATTGTGGTCGTCAGTATCCTTGGATTAGACAAATTGAAAATCGATGATCCAGTGGGCGCTATTTCAGTTCATGGTGTTGTTGGTTTGTTTGGTTTATTGGTTGTTCCGTTGACTAACCCTGCGGCTAAGTTTGGAGGTCAGATTTTAGGTGCCGCAACCATCTTTATATGGGTATTTGGAACCAGTCTTATCGTTTGGTTGGCTATAAAAGCGGTTATGGGTGTCAGGGTTACCGACGAAGAAGAGTTTGAAGGTGTTGATATGAGTGAGTGTGGACTAGAAGCTTACCCAGACTTCACTATTAGCCGTTAATAATCTGATTCTACAGAAGTGAAAGAGCTAGCAAAGGAAAGCTAGATCTATTAGGAAAGCTCAAGGAAGATGAAAGGAAGCAAAAGTTGGCGTAAAAATAACAATAACGATACGCCAACTGTTTATGTAAGCATTGACGATTAGCCTCGATTTATCGAGGCTTTTTTGTGTGTTAATTGAGCGACAGCTGCACGCTCACAGGGCAATGATCTGAGCCATGAATGTCGTTGTAAATATCCGCCCCACTGATCTTTTCTTGTAGTTTATGGGATACTAAAAAGTAATCAAGTCTCCAACCTACGTTACGTTTCCTCGCACCGGCTCGATAACTCCACCAACTGTACTTTACTGTGTCGGGGTGTAAATGCCGAAAAGCATCCACATATCCTGCTGCAAAGAGCTTGTCTATGCCGTCTATTTCTTTTTGTGTATAACCCGCGCTCTTATTGTAATTTGGTTTGGGTCGAGCGATATCAATGTCACGATGAGCCACATTTAAATCGCCGCAAACGACAACTGGCTTTAGTGCTTCGAGGTGTTCCACATAACTCAGAAAATCAGCATCCCATCCTGCACGATACGATAAACGCTTTAATTCGTCGCCGGAATTAGGGGTGTAAACCGTCACTAAGTAAAACGCATCAAATTCTGCACACAATACACGACCTTCTTGGTCGTGTTCTTCGATGCCGATGTCTTTTGTTACATCAATGGGTTTGACTCGGGTAATAATACTGGTGCCTGAATAACCTTTTTTTACGGCTGAGTTTGTGAATACATGATAGCCCGTTAGGTCGCACAAGGCGGCGATCACCTGATCATCTTGTGCTTTGGTTTCCTGTAAACATAGAACGTCGCACTCTAGCGAAGCTAAAGACTGAAAGAAGTCTTTCTTTATTGCCGCTCGAACGCCATTAACGTTCCAAGATACTAATTTCATCAAGCTCTCCAATGTTGCTACTTAATTTTTGATAGGCCTGTATTGTATACATTAACCAGTCAATGCCAAGTGATGCTGAGACGTTCTTTGTCGAGTAAAACCACGAGTATTAATCCAAACGTTCTTTATCTTCTGCAAATGCACTTTCTTGACCTCGCTCACCACCCTCTGGACCATCTAATAGAAGGGTCTACGTTAATGGACAAACTTTTATAGGATCCGTTGCAATTAGCCTCAAATTCCCTTTCGCACTCAACGCAAAACGGCGTTACACTATTGCTGTGACATCTGTTTGGATACTAAATTAAGAATAGATATAAATTAAAGTAAATCAAACTAAATCAAATTAAATATAAAGAGTGCAGCATGCTTAAGTCGATTAAATCTATCCTTGTTCTGTTTTCTACTATTTTATTAACCTCATTTACCAGCCGTGCTATTGCATACGACCGCATAACAGGCGAACCTTTTGCTAGTCGGTCTGAAGTGATTGCGCAAAATGGAATGGCGGCAACCAGCCAACCTTTAGCTACTCAAGTTGCCTTGGATGTATTAAAAAGTGGAGGCAATGCCATTGATGCAGCCATCGCTGCAAATGCCATGCTGGGTTTAGTTGAACCCACAGGTAGCGGCATAGGTGGAGATTTATTTGCTATTGTTTGGGATGCTGAAACTAAAAAATTGTATGGGTTAAATGCATCAGGACGCTCGCCAAAAGGGCTCACTCGTGACTATTTTGCTCAGAAAGACTTGGATAAAATTCCGGCGTTTGGTCCATTACCTGTTTCTGTGCCTGGCGCAGTTGATGGTTGGTTCATGTTAAATCAACGATTTGGCTCAAAGTCGATGCAAGAACTGCTTGCTCCGTCAATAAGTTATGCTCGTAATGGCTTTCCTGTATCGGAAGTCATTGCTTACTATTTTGAAATGAATCAAAAGCGCATAGGGCATTACCCAGGCTTTGAAGAAACCTTCACTATTGATGGAAAAACGCCGAAGAAAGGCCAAATTTTCAAAAATCCAAATCTTGCAGTGACTTATGAAAAGTTAGCAACCGGCGGGCGCAATGCATTTTATAAAGGTGACATTGCACGCACTATCAGCGGATTCATGCAAAGCCAAAATGGATTGCTCAGTTATCAAGATCTAGCATCACACACATCAGAATGGGTTGAGCCTGTATCGACTAATTACCGCGGTTATGACGTGTGGGAATTACCGCCCAATGGTCAAGGAATTGCTGCTTTGCAAATCCTCAATGTATTGGAATTATACGATATTGAAAGTATGCAGCGCGATAGTGCTGAGTTTATACACACTTTCGTTGAGGCCAAGAAGCTGGCATTTGAAGACCGAGCTAAGTTCTATGCTGACCCTGACTTTAATCAAATTCCAGTAGACTGGTTAATTTCCAAAGAATATGCAGAAAAACGTCAAAAGCTGATTAATCCTAATGAATCGGCAAAGCGCGTGGACGCAGGGAAACATGAAGGCGACACCATCTATCTGACCGTTGCCGACAGTCAAGGCAATATGGTGTCGTTAATTCAAAGTAATTATCGAGGCATGGGTTCAGGTATGATCCCCACTGGTTTGGGCTTTGTTTTGCAAAACCGTGGCGAAATGTTTTCCCTTGATAAAAACCATTTTAATTCCTTAGAGCCAGGGAAGCGTCCGTTTCATACCATTATTCCTGCGTTTGTCACTCGCAATAACAAACCACTGATGAGTTTTGGTGTAATGGGTGGTGGAACGCAACCACAAATGCATGCGCAAATTATTATTAATATGATTGATTTCGGTATGAATTTACAAGAGGCAGGTGACGCGCCACGCATATTACACACAGGCTCTAGCTCACCCGAGGGAGATATTATGACCGACGGTGGCGATATTAGCTTGGAATCTGGGTTTTCAGCAAAAACACGTCGCGACTTACTTGCAAAGGGGCATACTATAAAAGATATCTCGGGTGGTTTTGGCGGCTATCAAGCAATCATGCTAGACCATAAAAACAAAGTGTATTATGGTGCATCTGAAACTAGAAAAGACGGTCAAGCCGCAGGATACTAATTAATGAGTCAACCGCAAAAGGGTGTTTGCGCAGAGCCAAATTTGCATGCTCAATATTTGCTGTTTAACGTTGTCGATGACGACTTTCCGGCAATGCGAGAAAAGCTATCTCGTTTGCTTGATTTATTTGAGCATTTTGATGATGAACACTATGAAGCAATGGTGTCTGGTGTCATTGCCATAGGTTCAAGCTTTTGGTCTGAAATTTATCCGCACAGTTCGCCACAAGAATTAGTCGGTTTTCCAGATATGCAGAGTGAAGATCGTTGCTCGCCAGTCCTTCCTTGTGATTTGTTTATTCAAATTAGAGCAGATCGTCTTGATATTTGTCACGCTGTTGCTATTGAAGTGCTTGATCTACTGCGGGTACACGTTGAACTAGTGGAGCAGGTCAGTGCCTTCCGATATCTTGATGGTAGAGATTTAACTGGTTTTCTGGATGGTGAAGACAATCCAAGAGGCATGAAAAAGATTGATATTGCCGTGGTTGGCGACAATGATCCAGAGTATAAGGGCGGTAGCTATATTCATATTCAGCGCTACCGTCATGATATGAGTCGTTGGAACGCGCTTTCATTGCGCCGCCAAGAGGGCGTTATGGGGAAAACTAAAGAACATAATTTGCCTTTGGTCGACAGTGGACGTTCATCACACAGTTTTCGTACCAAATTGACCGGCCCCAATGGTGAATACCCCAGTTTATTAAAACAAAGTATGCCTTACGGTGATATGTTAATGCAGGGCTTATTTTTTGTTAGTTGCGCAAATAGCAGTAAATCATTTAGCAATATTCTGCACAGTCGTATTTTTGGAGATGAAATGGGGCATTATGACCGACTTCTGGATTATTCCAATGCCGAAACTGGAGCCGCTTTTTTTGCTCCATCAATCCAATTCATTAAACGTCATGCAAAAGAATACGACGATGGAAAAGTTTCTTTTTGAGTAATTTATTTAATGAAGTTGGAGCTGATGGTTCGACACAACCCTCAAAAAAGCCCTTAAATAACGCCTTTAATGAGCAATCACCAGCTGTCCTTGTGGAATCTGTTGTGTTTTCTTACGTTTCGGGTAAGCGCATAATAGATATTAAAAAATGGCGTTTGAATAAATCTGAACAAGTATTCTTATTCGGCCCATCTGGTTGCGGTAAGAGTACTCTGTTGAACTTGCTGTCAGGTATTTTGGTCCCTCAGCAAGGCAGTGTGAGTATTTTAAATACAGATATTACAGCCCTAAAACCGAGTCAACGAGATTGCTTCAGAGCTCAACATATTGGTGTCGTTTTTCAGCAATTTAATTTAGTTCCCTATCTAAGCGTGCTTGATAATATTCGCCTAGCAGTGCATTTTGCAAATGATGGCGCTGATAAACAAAGCCCAGACAAAAAAGGCATGACCAAACAGGAACGTATAATCTTGATGTTACAAGCCTTACAACTGCCCACAGATTGCTTACTACAAAAAGCCAGTGAATTAAGCGTAGGGCAACAACAACGCGTAGCAATAGCCCGCGCATTGATTAATAAACCGGATGTGCTGATTGTTGATGAACCTACATCAGCACTTGATGCATCAGCTAAAGATGCGTTTATGAAGGTGCTTATTGAAACGGCAACAAGTTCGAATGCTGCGCTAATCTTTGTTAGTCATGATCAGTCATTAGCTAGCCATTTCAAGCGTATTGAAGCGTTGACTGACATCAACGATAGCGCAGCTTTAGGACATGAATTGGATAGCAAAGCATGATTTTGACTGTTGCCAAACAAAGTTTATTGCACAGGAAAGTGTCAGTATTGCTAACGTTCTTAGCCTTGTTAGTCAGTGTTTCTTTATTGGTGTCTATCGAGCATATTCGAAAAGAGGCAAAAAACAGCTTTTACCGCACGGTTTCTGGTGTTGATTTAATTGTGGGCGCTCGAACAGGGCAAATCAATTTGCTGTTAAGTTCAGTGTTCAGGGTGGGTGCCAACGCCAATTCAGTTAGTTGGCAAAGCTACCAGCGCATTATTTCTAATCCACAAGTAGATTGGGCTATTCCGCTGTCACTTGGAGATTCGCACAAAGGTTTCGCAGTCATTGGCACAACCAATGACTATTTTGAGCACTATCGCTATGGTGACAAACGCCAGTTGGGCTTTCAAGCCGGTGGACGTTTTACTAATAGTGGCGTCAATAGTGGTGTCAATGGCGGCGTTAATGAGCATACACAAGTGGCGTTGGTGAGTAATCACTTCGATGTTGTTTTAGGTGCGGACGCAGCCAAGCAATTAAATTACCAAGTGGGCGACCAAATTATTATTTCTCATGGCGTTGGTAAAGTAAGTTTTAGTCATCATGGCGAACATCCTTTTACTGTTGTTGGTATTTTGCAGTTTACCGGCACACCGGTTGACCAAGGCGTGCATGTTGGGTTGAACGCCATAGAGTCGATTCACGCACAGCCAAAAACAAGCTTGTCTAAAAACAACCGTTCTCAGACTAGTTTGAGAACGTCTAAACAAGCGGAGGATCATAATCATGATGAGCATGATGAGCATGATGAATATGAACTTGCACAGCCGACTCAAGTTTCGGCTTTTATGCTCGGACTTAAGTCACGGATTGCTGTTCTGCAAGTCCAACGACAAGTAAATCAAGACAAACTTGAGCCACTGTCAGCTATTATTCCCGGCGTTGCCTTAGGTGAACTTTGGCGTTTGGTTGGTGCGGTTGAAAACGTACTGCGTATTGTTTCAGCCGCAGTTCTGATTGCCAGTTTATTGGGCCTTAGCACTATGTTGTTAGCCTCTTTGCGTGAGCGTAAGGCAGAGATTAGTGTGTTTAGAATTATGGGTGCACAACCCAGTTTTGTATTCTGGTTGCTGCAGTTAGAAGCGCTCAGTATCGCATTGGGTGCGTGTGTCATGGCCGTCGTGTCAGTCACGGGCACCATTTTTCTTAGCAATGATTGGTTGTTGGCAGAATATGGCTTGTCGTTGAGTGTAAATATTCTTTCGATACATACCTTGTGGGTAATAGCTGCGGTGCTAATCGCGACGTTTGTAATTGCCTTAATACCTAGTATCGGCGCCTACCGAAACGCGCGTGCGTTAAGCTAATTTTTGTTACCGAGGGCATGGCTCAATTATTCTTAAAAAATGCCGATAAAAATGCCGATAAAAATGCTAATAAACGCGGGCTATCGGGTGATACCCTATAATAGTGAACAGACGGTTCGTGTTCTGTACCTTTTTCGTATTCTAGAGAGTGTTATGTTTAATTTAATGTCATCAATTGATCAACGCACCAAGCTAGTGGGTGAAGATCGGCTAGAATTACTGATGTTTAAGTTAGGTTCACGCCACTTATGCTTCTGCCCGTAGTTTGAATACAACAAGCAGTTGCTGCTTACCGCCCCTTTAATGAGGGAATACTGGGCTTTTGCTCTAAGATCAAATAACCTAATACTTATGTTTACCGATTAGGTTCCCAATTTTTATGAAATCAGTCACGCTTACAGCCATCATTTTTAACTTTTTACTTTGCTTCCCTGTGCTAGCGACAACAGTCGTCAAGCCAGCCCCGCTAGTCTCTATTCCCACACATGATAATTTTTTCAATAGTATTGCCAAGCTATGTGGTAACGCATTCGAGGGTAAAGTTGTGTTTGATAACGATCCCAGTCCCGCATTTGACAATAAACTAGTGATGCATGTTAGAAAATGCTCAGGCAAAAAATTACAAATTCCCTTTCATGTTGGAAGTGATGCTTCACGCACGTGGATTATTAGCAAGACCGGCAGTGGTTTGAGTTTGAAGCATGACCATAGAAAGGAAGATGGCAGCGATGACCCGTTAACTATGTATGGCGGCCATACACTTGACGCCGGTTATGTTCAGGCACAGACGTTTCCAGCAGACCAGTATTCAAAAGAACTATTTACCCAAACCGGTATTCCTCAATCGAATGGCAATACGTGGCAGATATTTATTTATGCTGAAAAATTTACTTATCAAATGGTGCGTGAGGGAAGGGAGTTTCGTGTTGATTTCGACTTAACTAATCCTATTGAAGCGCCTGAAGCACCCTGGGGATATGCTGACTGAGATTATTAGTCCTTCAGAAATAGTTGTTACGAATTAACGCTTCAGCATCACTGTATTCTTGATTACGCCATATTACAGCGCTTATTATTGTGTCTTGTCAGTCCTTGCGCATGCGGATAATGATAACCGCAGCAATCGCTAGTACCAGAATTGCAATTGCCTCAAACAATATATTTTCAGGTGCCATATCTTTACCTTGCAAAATAATCAATCGTGCGATGGCTGTTATAGCAATAAAAATGGGGTAAACGAAAACTGAGCGACGATCTGAATAGAATATTGCCACCATGGCAATAACTTCTAAGTACAGAAACATGAGCAGTATATCTGCAAGACTAATCGTCTGTGCGCGGTAAAAAGTTTGAACTTCGAAGGCGACACCTCCCAGAGTCATTAGAACCACCAGGGTCAATAATACCCGCTCAATCAGCTGAAAAATACCGAGTGCGAAAAATCTTTTGATTTCGCTTGAGCCGGGTGTTTTAATATTATTATTGCTATCAAGCCTCTGTTCTGAAGCATGATTACTATTTCCTTTGTGGTCTGACTGCATAATCAATAAATTACTGAATGAAATAATCGTCGTCCGCTTTAGACGTAAACGTGGTTTGCGTAGGAAATTCAATATGCATAGTTGTCCCAGCTTGGTTTATATAGTTACGAGCATTAAGAACCAATTCGATATGAACGTTATTTTCTTTTAGCACAATTGATTCTGGAGTCTCTTTGTAGCCTAAAAAGGCAACAAACTGTTTCGGCTGGGCTAAGCCACAATGAGTGCCGTCTGCAAAGAATGCCATGATGTGTCGAAAGTAAATAACATATTCTTTCACATCCTCGTGCGAACCATTTTGTAATGCAAAGTACTGGTCTAGTATTTTGCTTGGCTCGAGGCAACTATCAAATACATCAGAACTTGTATTGTGACGCATCTGATCAAAAAGAATAGCTAACTCAGATGCAAAAGACGGTTTTTGAATTTCGAGGCGATTAACGTCAGCGATTGGCATGCTCATAATGTATTCTCCAGTGTGTATCAATTAGGTCTTTTCAACTTCAATAAACTAAGCATAACGCAATTTAATAAATAATTTCACAAAGGAAATTACACAGAGTAAATTTTACAAAAAACAAAGCAGTTTGAGCATGTCGTGTTTTAATAAATAATGCGTTGTAGCCGGATAGGGAGTAGGGTAGTCATTAAATTTATGCTAAAAATACTAACAGCAAAGGACATTATTCCGAACACAAAAAGTGCCACAAAAGCAGAAAGAAATTCAGGTTTGATGTTGATGTAAAATCATTTAAGCTGCGCATCAATTTGTGTCATATCTTGTAAAGTTGCGACAAGACACTGAGCTTAAAAACTGCCCGAAGCTCAAAATAATCAGTTTGTTGCCCTCCAAATACCAAACAAATTATTCCTATTGCATAGAGTCGACTCATGGTTTATTTTATTCTATTGTGCAATACAACGAATAATAAAAGTAGAAGAGACCTATGCTTGGACAAATGATGAATATGCCGCTCACTATTGGTAGCTTGATCGACCACGCCGCTCGTTTTCACAGCAGCGGCGAGATTATCTCGGTCGAGACAACAGGTGGGATCGAGAACACCACATGGAGCGAAATAGGGGCCAATGCGCATCGTTTGTCATCAGCACTACGCAAATTGGGGCTTGGAAAAAGCGCGCGCTGCGGCACAATTGCGTGGAACAACCGACGCCACCTCGAGATCTACTTTGGCGTGGCTGGAGGTGGGTTTGTCTGTCACACGATCAATCCGCGTATGGGGCCTGAGCAAATGGTCTATGTGATGAACCACGCTGAAGATCAGGTGCTGTTTATCGATGCTACGTTTGTGCCTGCTGCGGGCAAACTTACACAGGCACTCAAATACTGCAAACACATTGTCATGCTAGGACCGCGTGATGAGGCGGCTGCACAGACTATTCCCGGACTGATATTCTATGACGAGCTTTTAGAGACGGGTGATGCCGTAGAGGCTTGGCCAGACATTGATGAACAATCAGCGGCTAACTTATGTTATACCTCTGGCACCACAGGTGACCCCAAGGGCGTGTTGTATTCGCACCGTTCGACCGTTTTGCACACGCTTTCTGGAAATCAGCCTGACGGGCTTAATATTTCCGCGAAGGATACTGTGCTCCCTGTTGTGCCTATGTTTCATGTTAACGCTTGGGGTGTGCCGTATATTGCGGCGATAACGGGTTGTAAGTTGGTGCTGCCGGGGCCAAATTTAGACGGTAAAAGCCTTGTGAACCTGATCGATATTACCAGTACGACGCTAGCGCTAGGTGTCCCGACAATATGGATGGGACTGCTTGGCGCTCTCAAAGAAACTGGATCGAAAATGCCTAGCCTTAAACGAACAGTGGTAGGCGGCTCTGCGTTACCGCCCTCAATGATCCCCGAATTTGCGGAATATGGTGTTGAGTTGATACACGCTTGGGGGATGACCGAAACCTCACCTGTAGGGTCTATGAATCAGCTACTACAGCGGCACACTAAAATGTCAGTGCAAGAGCAGGCAATACTGCGTCTTGGTCAGGGACGTCCTCCATTTGGCGTAGATCTGCGTTTGGTAAATGAAGTTGGGAGTATATTGCCCCACGACGGCATAGCCCAGGGTGATCTTCAAATTCGAGGCCTGTGGGTTATTGATAGTTACTTTGGGAAAGATACATCTGCCCTCACGGTAGACGGCTGGTTTGACACCGGCGATGTGGCCACAATTGATGCCGAGGGCTTTATGATTATCCGTGACCGCTCTAAGGATATTATTAAATCCGGAGGTGAGTGGATTTCAACGGTTACCTTAGAAAACATAGCGATATCTCATCCAGCGATCTCCAATGCTGCTGCCATTGCCGCGTTACATGAAAAATGGGACGAACGTCCTGTCCTTATCGCAGTAAAGTCGGCGGAGGTAAGCGAGGAAGAACTGTTGGCCTTCTACAAGGGCAAGATTGAAAGTTGGCAAGTGCCGGACTGCGTAATTTTTGTAGACGCGCTGCCCATAGGATCGACAGGAAAAGTCCAGAAGAACAAGTTACGCGATGAGTTTGGTCAGATTCTACTGACCAAAACTTAACCGGTTATTTTCTAAAATGACGATAAAGTGCGTGATGGGTTTGGCCCCATAAGAGCCTGTCACATCATCAGCCTATAAATGTTGTAAAGTGAACAGATGCAAGCCGAGCTTTATTTTCGTTACCATCAACAATGTCCTAAAGTCAGTTCAAGCCCTAATTTGAGCAAAATACATGCCGGCTAAATAGAGCCGCAATATGTTCTATTGCTTTTTAAGCAATAACTCCAAAATTTACATAAAAAATATTATATGCTTGTGACCAAAATGATGGCGTTACTTTGCAGTTACCTGCAAGAAGAAGAAAAAGAATTTTTCTATTTATAAGTAATTTCCAAAAGTTAATAAACCGTTCTTTTATAGGTAGATATATCGAGTGATTATAAATCAGTTAAGAATTTTTCAATGCCTATTGTTGGTTATGTTGATTTCTTCATGTGCTTCCTATCACAACTTAAATGAAAACGGCGCTAATCATTTGGGTGGAGGTTTTTTAGATAATCAATTGGCACCAAGCTTTTACAGTTTGACGGTAAAGACGAATATCAAATAATCGCGACTAACGGTACTTATGGTGTAAAGATGAAACATATAGGTCTTTTTATAATAGTATTTTTGATAGCTTGCGCCTCAGTGCCTCCTTTTCAAAAAGCAAAAATTAATGGTATGTATGAAATTTTTGGGGCACAAATATACTCGCCGAATGAACGAGGCTGGTATGTTATGCAACACTCTCCGAATAATATTGCCTTTGGTACGATCCCATCAGCCCCTGATAGTGTGGTCGCAGGGGTTAATTTATTTTCAGTAGAGGAGTTTGAGAAAGACCGAGATCTTTTGGTATTTATCATCTCTGAGCGCAGCAAGAATGACGATCCAAAAAGGTGGATAAATAGAAATATTGAAAACACATTTATTACATTCAAAGGTAATAGTTGTTTCAGCTATAAAAGCTTGGTCGAAGATCATCAAAGCAAAAGTACAAAAAGTTTTCAGTATTACCACAGAATAGGAAATATTTGCCGGCACCCTGCAAATAAAGATACAGCAATTCAGGTTGAAGTATCTTATCGGGCTGATTCAATTGAAATTCCTATATCAATTGAACTTATAGCTGCAAAGTTTATAAATAGCTTAGAGCTACTGAATAACGAAGTGACATAACTTTTTGAAGAGGGCTAAGGCGTGCAGTAGTTCCAAAGGCGATTTAGACTTAACTCAATTAAAGTCTTACTCATGTAAATAGCATATTTTGAACACAAATAATGTTTAGCCGTCTTGGTATTGAATTGATAAAGCTTCAATACACTAGATCCCTTTAATATGACGATGCCACTTAGTTCTACGGAACCGACAATTGCACCTTTTCTTCGACAAATGGAGCAGTCACAACGTCTTGGATTTTCAATGCCATTTGGCAACGTTAATTCCAATTTATTAAGCGACAATCAACGTGAACGGTCGTATTGCCTCATTTAAAAATCAAACTAGTAGTGACAGGCCAATCCTCATCTAGAAGTAGTTTAGTTTATACCTTTGGTAGTGTTGGTCAACATTCTGATCCTGCAACCATGATCTCTCTGAGTTTTTCTTCTTGGGATTCTTGATCTTTGCGCCACGCAGCAATCCGTCTTTGCAATGTTCTAATCTGCCCTTTTTTATATTGGTCAGGATATTTTTCCATGAGCCATACAACAATTTCTTTTGCGTTAGTTACGGGCATTATCTCTAGGCGTAATCTAATCTCATCCCAGCTTTTTTCGAAAGGGTCCGGTCTAGTCCTGTAGTTTCGTGGTGCACTTCGTAAATCTATTTTTTTACTCGTGCGATATTGACGATTTACAATCGACATAATTTTAGATCCATCAATTATCGATGTGCAAATATCTTTTTCGATGACGACCAGACTCGTGTCGACTTTGGGGCTTTTCTTCCACGCATATCGCCACAATTCGTCTTGTAACTTTTGCAGTTGAGACATGAGACAGATAGGGTCAAGTGATCCATATTGTATACCGTGTCGTTTTCTGGGCGCAGTGGTTGTTACATAACTATTGAGAAGTCGTATTGCATATTTGCGCTCATGTCCAGTGGCATCTTTATCTCACAGATAGACGCCCCACAAATTTTTAATTTTCTACATTGAAAACAGATCCAATTGTTTGGCGTTCTTTTCTTTACTATCCAGCTCAACTAGTTGGTTTTGAAAATATTTTCGGATTGTCTCTTCATTAGCATTGCCGATAGTTTCCACAAAATAACTTTGAGCCCAGAGCTTACCTCCCCAAAAGTATCGTTTCTTTATTTCTGGGTATAACTTAAAAAACTCTCTTGCTGAGATACTTTTTATCACTTGCATGACATGGCTGGGGGCTGTTTTTGGTTCCCCTTTAATTACCATGTGCATATGATCTTCTGGGATTTCTAACGCCTGAATATCAAAGTCGTAGTCATATCCAATCTTGTGAATAATAGCCTTCATCGCTTCGCGATAAGGCTCAACAAATATTTTGTGACGATACTTCGGTATCCAAACAAAGTGATACATTAACCGATAAACGTGATGCGTATTTCTCTGAAGTTTCATATGCTGGAAAGCATAAACTGGAAAAAGACCCAGTTTACACTATCCAGCACGGGGGCAAGCCCCGAGATTTACGCTACGCGGTTAAAAATTCTTTTATGACCATTAGCTGCGACTCAGATAATGACGGGTAGATAAGTAAGATAGCCTGCTAAAACGCTTTGAACTGTTTGCCCCGCAACGCGTGATCAAACTGTAATTTCTTTTCCGAACACTTTAAACAGGTAAAATATGGATTTTGACACATTAATAGCCATCGCCCGCTAATATTTATAGTATTTTTGGAACTCGACTGTACTTGCAGGTAAAGCGTGCAAATGGGGGAAAGGCGCCGTAAACGATGGTTGCGCTGACAGTCCGATTTGAGCGCAGGCTGTGTGAAAACTAAAAATACAATCGCCAAACCTTTTTGTCTGTAGCATTTAACCTAGCAAATGACTGAGTCATCGATTATTTACGTTAGCGCGAGATTTGGTTTTGCAGTGTTAAGGTCGTTCGGTGAGGGCAAATGTGGTGTTTTAAGGCTGTTTTACGACGCGAATTGAGGCTAATACGCCTTTATTGCCTGATGGCCTCCATCAATCCAGTTGTTCCCAGTATGGTTATCATTCTTCTAAGATTATAAGCCAGCACATGCAGGTTCATTTCGATACTCACATTCTTTTTGCGCTTCATTAAAAAGTGCGTCGCGCCCATCCACATCTTAATGGTGCCAAATGGATGTTCAACTGTTTGTCTTCTCAAAACCGTAATGTCTGGATTATCGTCAAGCCGCTGCTGCATGGCGTCTATCACCTCTTCGTGAACCCAGCGTTTCATCTTTCTTGGCTCTTTTAATGACGTTGTACATTTAGCCCTAATAGTACAATCTCTACAAGCGATGTGGTTAACGTAGACCTTTTGCTCAAGACCGTCTTGGGTTACGTTGCGTCGATGTGGTAATTCCTCACCAGCAGGGCAAATATAGCTATCTTTGTCTTTATCGTATTTAAATAACGATTTGTTGAATATGCCTTTCTTGGCTGCGCCCGATGTATCGGTTTGCGGAACGTTTGCTGTCATGCCTAAGTCGTGCGTCTCCTTGATGTCGGTGCGACTAAAATAGCCTTTATCAGCGATGACGATGATGTCTTTTTGCCCTAACGTTTTTTGGACTTGCTTTGCCACTAAGGTGAGTTGGCCTCTGTCTGTTGTCGTTGTGATTTCGTGTGCCACAATTAAGTGATGCTTGGTATCCACCGCGCTTTGCACGTTGTAGCATACTTTTCTTTCCATATGATGGGTCTTCATCAAACGGGCATCGGGGTCGGTTTGTGATATTTGCTTATCTGGGTGTTCATTCACTTCTTTTTCAAGCGCTTTGAGTTCAACTAAACGCGCTTCAAGCCACGCCAATTTTGACGTTGAAACTGTGGTGACAGTCTCTTTTTCATTCTTGTCTTGGGTGTCCATTTGACCTAAGTATTTTTCAATATGCTTTTCAATGCGCTCGATACAGTCTTTCACTTTGCCAGGCGTATAATTCTTGGATTTGTTGTTGACGGCTTTGAACTTACTGCCATCAATGGCGAAAACTGAATCTGAGAACATGTTCATCTGGCGACACATTTCTACGAACCTGCGGCACACACTTTTTATACCTTTGCTATTATCTTTTCTGAAGTCAGCAATCGTTTTAAAGTCGGGTGATAAACGAGTCAGTAACCACATCAATTCAACATTACGAAGGCTTTCTTTTTCTAAGCGACGCGAAGACTGAATACGGTTGAGGTAACCATAAATGTAAAGTTTAAGCATGACGGCAGGATGGTAACCTGGGCGACCTTTCCCTTTAGCAATCACGCCCTCAAATCCAAGTGTTTGAAGATCTAAACCGTCTACAAATACATCTACGACTCTCACGGGATTGTTTTCAGCAATGAAGTCATCAAGGACTTCGGGTAATAAGGTGGTTTGGGTTCTTGACTGGCCTAAAATATGATGTGCCATGGCATATTCTCTGTGGTTTTGCGGACACGCTTATTATACTAAAAATACCGATTTGATAGGCGATAACATTAAGATTGTTTGATCATAAAAACACACTGCTTAGACCAAAAGGTGATCAAAAACCTGAGCACTACACATGCGACGAGCTTTAGAGGTAAATGACGGAAAAAAATGGATAGCTTGGAGTTTTCACACAGTCTGAGCGATTACCAGGCATTGGCAATCTACATTATTGGTGTCCGGTACAGACAAGTAAGTGGACAGTTACTCTCTAATTTTATTTGGCTTTTGTCTTGAGTTAAAAAAATATTGTTTCAATCTCAACTCATTTCCATAGCGACAAAATCTATGACATGGTTTCATGTAATACCATTTAAGGATGAATCCAGATGCAATTTGCGTTTATCAGCACCATGATAAAACTTATAAGAACTTATATAAGCTAATAAGTCACATATTGGCGTTAATAGCTTATATAAAGCCATTTATTGTTAATGGTTTAAATATGAGCTACAATATCCTATCAGTGCGTTAGCAGGTTATTTAGGGACTCGTAATGAATGAAGATATAGCAGGCATCATTGGGCAGCGAGTTCGACAGTACCGCTTAAACAGAAACATCACGCAGGCCACGCTGGCCAGTGAATCAAGCCTGTCGGAGACGGCCATTAAGAAAGCGGAAAAAGGTGACAGCACACTGAGCACTTATATAAAGATATTAACTGTGCTGGGCAAAGCGGAGAATCTCTTAGCTGCATTCCCTGATGAAGGAGAATCTCCTGTACAATTAATGAAGAACCAAGGGAAAGTAAAACAGCGTGCGCGAGAAAAGACGTCACGTAGTCCGGCCATAGCTACATCACCGAAAGAGGAACTTGATTGGTAATGGATGTTATTGATATTCGCTATAAAGGGTTATCCATAGCGGCATTAAGTCATAAAGAAGGAGAGACGGTATCTCGTTTTGAATACACCAAAGACGCGATTGACTTAGGTATTGAATTCTCTCCTATAAAAATGCCGTTAAAGGAAAATCAAATCTATTCATTTGTTGCTCTCAACGAAGAAACATTTAAGGCCATGCCAGGGCTGGTGGCTGATTCTTTGCCTGACGATTTTGGTAATGCAGTGTTGAATGAATGGCTGGTGAATCAAACTGCAAGAAAGACTCCCCTAAATCCACTAGAAAGATTACAGTACACGGGAACTAGGGGGATGGGCGCGTTAGAGTATTTCCCTCAGCATCAAAGCATCCGACAAGCATCCTTGGCCGATTTAAGTGTGCAGACTTTGACGGAGTTAGCGCAGAGTGTATTGGATTCTCGTAATGGCTTTGCGAAGGATATCCATTTTACAGAAACTCATGATGATCCAGAAATGATGAAGCAGATGCTGCTGGTGGGGACCAGTGCAGGTGGCGCAAGACCGAAAGCAGTTTTGGCCTTTGATAAGACATTTTCTAAAGTACGCTCCGGCCAAGGCGATGTGCCTGATGAATTCATACACTATTTGCTTAAATTTGATGGAGTGCAAGAGCGCGATCCTGCAAAGCAAACATTTGGCGATCCATTAGGTTATAGCGCCATGGAATATGTGTACCATTTAATGGCCAATCATTCAAAACTGGGAGCAGGCATTGCTATGGAGCCATGTTTTTTACTTCCAGAAGGCAATCGCAGGCATTTCTTAACGAAACGTTTTGATCGTATTGGCAATGAGAAAGTCCATGTGCAGACGCTGTGTGCGATGGATCATGTGAATTATAACGAACCTGGCTCCTACTCTTACGAACAAATTTTCGCAACGATGCGGAAACTCAAGCTCCCCAAAGAAGACGCCATTCAAATGTTAAGGCGAATGGTATTTAACCTCGTGGCGACTAACCATGACGATCATGCAAAGAACTTTTCATTTATGATTGATACAGACGGGAAGTGGCGATTATCCACTGCCTATGATGTGGCCTATTCATTTAATCCTTCAAGTGAGTGGACGAAGCAGCACTGGATGCGCTTAAACGGAAAAAGAAGAGGGCATACTCGTAAGGATATCTATGCGCTGACAGACAAACACCTGCCTAAATTTTCGCGTGTACTGATTGATGAGAATGTAGATCGCGTTATCGAGGCAGTATCTCAGTGGGATAGGTTAGCGTTAAAGCATGACGTTCCGGAGAAACTTAGGTCGCTTATCAGTAAAAACCTAAAGTTAACCCAATTTACTTAAGCGCTTAGTTCTCGACAGGACTTAAAGTCGGCTATCGTACATGGCCGACGGATATAGAACGTTCTTAAATACAGGATTTATTAGCTAAATAGAATTATAAAATTCTTAGTGCTTATGTCCGGTATGTGCCATTAGGGTGAATTAGATAAAGTATCAACGACTGGCCCCTTCAGGTCCTGAGTCATTCAACAAGCATTTTATGCAATTAATAGAGGAGAATTTCGCTCTTTTAAAGCATTTAAATATTTGGATTCATCATAAGGCGTTTTGGTTTCCCAGCACTTGTAAAGAATC